>Ga0180438_10000080_pt1 | contig 198636 bp, 237 predicted proteins | sample SS_ome_12_FD_132455 | JGI IMG/M metagenome (GOLD analysis project Ga0180438, IMG submission 132455) | Hypersaline lake sediment archaeal communities from the Salton Sea, California, USA - SS_3_D_2 metaG | ecosystem: Environmental > Aquatic > Non-marine Saline and Alkaline > Hypersaline >...
CCTGCTGGGGCGGTGCCTGCTGGGGCGGTGCCTGCTGGGGCGGTGCCTGCTGGGGCGGTGCCTGCTGCGGAGGAGCTTGCTGCGGCGAAGCCTGGGCCACCGGGGCCTGCGGCTGGCCGGGAAGCGGGGGAACGGGTTGCATGGGCATGGTGGGTCCCTCCTGAACCTGTTGAGATCCTTGCAATAGAGTCTGCGTGCCGTCGTCACGAGCCGCCGGCACGACATAGGAACCATCAGGCACCAGCGGGTTGACTCGCGGACGTTCCGCGGGAGCCGGGGCCTGCGCGGGGACCGGCGGACTGGCGCCGGCCTCCTTTGTAAGATTGTAGTAGACCTGGTGCGGGTAGACGGACTGCGAGAAGGCATCGAAGAGCTGGCCGTCATTGACCTGGGATAGATCAACCACTGCCCCACCGTCCGGGGCGTCGGGATCGACGTGGACGACTCCGGCCATGGGTCCGTAGAAGCCTTTCGAGGTGCCGTCGTTGTTGGCCCGGGGGATCACGACACCCGAAGTGATACCGCCTCGCATCCGCTCCATCTGGCGATCGTCGGGATGCCAGTATTGCGTCTCGTCGGGCGTATGAGCGATGACGGGAGTGTCGTCGGTCCCGGGATTGTCCCACCAAGGTGCCGCTGAGGCTTGGGTCATCACCGAGTTCCTTCTCGCGGTTTGAGAAATCCTTCCCCAATAGTTTTGTCTATGGGCTAAAGAAAAGGAAGGGGACTTCGGCGAAGTCCCCTCCCTTTCGCAGCTTCACCGCCAACCGCCGCGCGGTTGATCAGCGATGCCTTCGCCTCTTCTTCTTCCCGGCCCCTCGAAGTTGCAGCCTGGGGTCGTCTCCGGCGGCCACGAGCTGGACGCCGCCAGGTAGGTGGTGATGAACCTGGTTCCATTTCCGCAGCGGGATCGGCGGACAGATCGCCGCTTCGATCTCCGGGTCGTAGAGATCGTTCAACGCCTCCAGATTGGGAAACAGCCAGCCTACCAATTCCACCTGGTCGGGGTGGGTCGTAGCAAATCTCGAAACCAGGTCGAACGGCATGCAGACCTTGCCATCCACGTTTATGGAGGAACGCTGCACGAACCACTCCATCTCGAACTCCACGCGGCGTCGTCCCATCCCGGCCTTGCCGAGACGGAACCACTTTTCAAGCGGTCCCAGCCGCCGCCACCACCGTTCCATCTCCGGGGCGGCGAATCCGATTTCTTCCATGAACCGCACCGGTTCGCCGACGTGGCGGTGGAGCCGCACATCTTTGTGCAGCCAGATCTCCACCATCTCGCCGTTGCAGTCGAACTGATGCGACATAACGTGCTCGCGGGTCCAGGCGTCGTCCGTGTCGCTGTCGACCAGGGTCTGCGGGCCGACGTACGTCCCGTCGCAGGGAGCGTACACTCGCAGCCCATCTACCGCGCCGGCGACGAACGCCGAACGCAACGGCAGGGAGTAGATGCCGTCCTCGAACTCGGTCCTCAACGCCTCGGTGGGATACTCCCACGGAACAGCCAGGTACGGGACTGGCATCCAGCTACGCGGCGGCGGCAGCTTGTCGTGGGTCCCAATCCCGTATCGGTACTTGCTGCCGTCCTTGCCGCCCCAGCTTCGTCGATGTCGCCAGCCGTAGGCGTTCATCGTCTCCACGATGCGGGTGGAGATCTCGAAAGCCCGCGGGTGGGTCTCCGAGTTGAGCGTGGTGGGCTCTCGCCAGTCACCGGCCTCGACGATCCCCCCACGCTCGACGCGCTTGCCGAAGGGGATGCGGCGGAAGTCGTAGGTCAGGAACGCATCGTTCGCGTTGACCTGGGGTGCGCCGTAGCGCAAACAGGCCTGCATGCTTGCAGTCCATCGGACTTCACGACGCTCGTAGCCGGCGAAGTGCCCCGGGGGAACTGAGAACATCACAGTCCAGTCCAGCATCGAGTTGGGGAGCCAGCTTCGATCTCCCCAGGGGTGCATGTGGTCCAATGAGAAGGCCATTGCCAGGCCGACGCAGCCGGGCCAGATGTCCTTCATGGCCACCATCTCCGTGTCCGCGATTGCAGCGCGCCACCGCTGGTGGGGCGGCGCCGCCAGCTCCCGGAAGTTGCGGATCACTCCAGGGGGCAGGGGTTTCCGTCCGCGCTTACGCTTCCGAGCGCGCGGAGGTTGGGTCTTGGTAGTCATAAGCATGACTCCTGGGAAGAAGGTAGAGGGAAAAAAGGGCGATACTCGGACGGCAGGAATCTTAGCTCGCCCACAAACTAAGATCCTTCAAGATACTTGACGCATCGAGGAGGGTTATTCACTAGGGTCGTTGGGAACCCCGTCGCCCAGTTGATTCTCCTCGTCGTCATCGTCGTCGTCGACCGTGTCGACGGGCTTCTTCTTGGACGGAGGCGGATCACCTCCGGGACGCAAGTAGGTCCCCAGCACAGGCTCGGCCAGTGAAGGATGGCCAAGCCAGCAATCCTCCTGGAACTCCACGTGGTCCAACAACTTCACGGGGACTTTGGTGGTCGGATCGTCGAAACGGAGGGCCTCTTCCTCGCCGGGGAGGAAGAGATAGCGATGGCCGTGGGCGTCGGGTTTCGAGAACCGCATGGGGACACCGATGAAGGGCCACACGGTGTACTCGTCCCCCTCCAGATTCTTCAGCCGCCCGAGCAGGCCGGCAAGATCCTTGAACAGAAGCATCTTCGGCCAGTCGCCGTCCGGGAACTCGCAGAGACAGACCCCGGGCGCTTCGAGGGTGGGAGTCGGAATCGGCTCCTTACCCGCGAGCATCATAGCCTGGGTCCGCACGTCCGCGGGAACTCGCTCAAGGAAGCTCCGGTACGCGGAGCGACCGGCCCCTCCCGCTTCCGTCGCTGATCCTTCGAGCGTTTTCCTCGTCTGTCGGGGGAGACGGCGGAGCAATTTCTCGAACGGGTCTTCCGGAGGCGGAGCCTTCTTCTTGGGCTTCGGCTGCGGGACGGGTTGCGGAGGAGGCGGCGGCGGTGGTGGGGGCGTTGCCGCCTGGGGCGGCGTTTTGGACTTGGACTTGCCCCCGGCTTTCTTCTTGGCCATCGACTGTCTCCTGGGCTTTGACATACGTCACGGCGAGTGTGTACATCCCACCCCCATCGGGAAAGTAGTTGGGGGCGCTGGGCATCACGATCAAGTTGCCCGTATCACGGACCCACTTGTCGATCGTCGCGTGCAGCTCTTCGAGGCTCCGGGCCTGGAAGGCCTGCACGTCGACGAGCGTCTCGGGCAGCAACCGCTCGCTGATAGAAGGGAGGGGGTGTTTCGTCATCGGGATCTCCGGACAGGAACCGCGGATCTTCTTCCGTAAACAGGGCATGGGCGTAACGCAGCAGCTCCTCGTCGGGGTCATAGGTGTAGACGGCCGGCGGCTGGAGCACTGCGGGGCGATCATTCTCGAACGCCACAGTATGGGTGTTCGTCTTGGCGGCGAACGCTTGAATTGTGACGACTGGGAGTTGGGAAGGCAACACGGGATGTCGCTCGGCAAACAGAGGATCGAGCATCACCAGCTCCTGCGCCGGATACTTGACCACCGTCTGCTGCTCTCTGGACGAGAGCACCGTCGAGCAGATGTGGGCCTCGAAGGCCTCCCAGTTCTCGATCTCCGTGGCCCACAAGACATGGTTCCAGTCGGTATCGCCGTTCGGGGCGTTGAGGCCGCGAAACAGCGGCCGGTCGAACTTCTTGTGATAGAAGCCGACCGGCTGCTGCTGTGACGCGATGAAGTCGATCAGCACACGCTCGCGGAAGCCTCCCCACAGATACGGAATGGCGATCGTGAAGAACACGAACCGATCCTGGAACTGGAACAACCGATCGGCTGCCGGAGAGAACCGCATTTCCGGTTTCTCCACCCGTTCCCGGGGGATCTCCACGGTTCTAAGCGACCAATCTGTGGGAACGCCGTCCATGGCGAGCGTCCGTGCTAGATGAACTTCAACTGTCCGGCGAAGATGGCGGCCACCTCGGCGTCCTGCTGGGCTGTAGTGGTCCCGGGTCCCGTCCAGTCCTCCAGGACGTCATCGTAATGGGCCGCGTCCTGCTTGGACAGGCCGATACGTCGAGCCTCGATCACCAGCTCCCAATCCAGGAACGAGTAGTCCGAGGGCATGAGCGCCGCTTCGATGTCCCGATGGTCCGCGTTGCCGAACCAGGCCGCAGGCGGCAGGGAACAACCCACGGCCGGCAGGCTGGCGGTCAACCCCAGCATCTTGAGGAAGTGCCTGGGGTTGAAGCCGAGAACGGCGACCTCGGGGACGTACTTTTCCAGGATGTCTGCCGGCCACGCCTTCGGATAATGCTCCTTCAGGTAGTCGCAGACCTGGTGGGTCACCGAGACCTTGGGCTTGGGAGCGAACGTCTCGGCCTTCTTATTGGAGGGGTCGATCAGATGGACCTCCACCAAATGACCCGTGTAAGGCTGGTTGGAAAGCGCAGCCTCCCACTTGGCTTTGTCCTCGGCGATCCGCGCTGCGCGCTTGTCGCCAGTGAATGACTTGGGGCACATAGCCTCGAAGTCCGGAACGGAGATCCGCTCGGGTTTCGTGCGGCGATCCGTACGGTAGCCAACGATAAGTTTCTTCGTCATGGGTTCCTACGTGGGAATGATGATGCGGCTCGGGGCCCCCTCATCGAGTTTCTCTTTTGGCATGGTAAGCGAGTCGAGCCCCTTGCCGATTTCCAGGCGATACTCGTCACCCTTGTCGTGGACGGTGATCGCCCTCAAGATGGCGAAGTCGCGGAGCTGTTGCCACTCCGCGCCGCTATGAAGAGTCTCCAGCTCATTGGGCTGGCGGTCGACGAAGCCTACGCCGCCCACCAGGAGGCAGCCGGCCTTCTTGCACCAGTCCATGAACTTCTTCTGGGCATGCCCGGCCTTGCGGGCCGCCGTGCCCCCGACCAGGCCGTGACTCTTGCCGGCCAGGGCCAGGTCGTCGCACATGAGGATGTCCGGGGGTTCAGAGAGTCCCGTGAGGATCTTCCTCTGGAACAGCTCCGGCCAGGACTTGTTGGTTTTCGTGCAGTCCTCCCAGGTCTTGCCGCCCAACCACAGCAGGCGCCGCTGACGAACCCGGTAGTTGGGATCGTCGTCGTCGATGTGGGTGAGCAGGCGGATGATGCAGAAAAGCTGACCGGCGTCCTTGGACGTCATCGCCGTGGTCATGATCTTGTCGAGCACGGCTCGCACGGCAGGCGCCCAGCCGGCGAAGACCAGCGGCTTGTTGCGAGGCACCTCGGGATGCTCGGCCTGCTCGAAGACACGAATCCCGAGAGGCACGGGACGCTCGCGACGAGCCTTCTCCCACTCCTCGATCTCCTGCCTCCGGTTCTCGGCGTCGAGCTTGTTGTGCTCCTCGGCCGCCTCCTTCATCCAAGGGATGACAGTCTGCTCCATCCCCGCGAGAAGCATGGCCTCGTTGAAAGGCTTGGAGGCCTGATAGAGCGCCGCCTGGAGCACGACCTCCTGCATCAGGGACCAGGCCACCTCGGCATCCGCGTCGGCGAACTCGTCCTTCAGGCACGTCTTGAGGAAACGGCGGGCGTTCTCCTCGGCCTGCTCGACCACCTCGGTGTCCTCTTCGTCGTCACCGGGGGCGAACATCAACTCGGCCGTGGCCTCGTAAGTCTCCCGCTCGTGTTCCAGCACGTGGGCCTTCTCGCGGCGCTCCTCCTCCGTGCCGTTCTCCGTGTCGGGGAACCAGCGGCCCATCCGCACTTCCAGCAGCTCGCCGTTGACGATCGAGTCGACAGCCCTCTTGAAGAACTGCCGCTTCTGCTTGTCAGTAAGCCCCTGAAGACGGATCTCCAGGTCGTGGACCGCCATGGCGTAGAGGTGACGGGCAGCTACGAGCGTACCGACGACCTTCGCCAGCGCCTTGGAGCCCTTCTCAGGGTCAACAAGCATCCTGGCAATCGCCCCGCAGACCTCGCGGATCGTGGGAGGCACTTCGGCCATCGGGCCGGCTCGGGCCTGCTCGGCGGCTTCATCGTCCGCAGCCACCCGGGCCTTGGCCTCTGCTACCACCTCCTCGGCAGACTGCGTCTCCTCCTCGGGCTTCTCTTCGGGGGGCTTTTCTTCAGCCATGAACGCCTCCTCCAGCGTATCGTGGTAGGTATGCTCGCTCCAGCGCTCGTCCTGCAACCGGGCCCGTGCGAAACAGGGACGTCCCTGGTGCATGCACTGCCAGACGCACACCTCCTCTTTCCTGAACTTGTACCAACCCTTGCCGCGGTTCTCGTCGGGCTCGTGGGTGAACCCGTGCCGTTCGGCCAGGGCTACTTCGTCGTCGCTCCTTGTCATGCTACTCCTCGAAGACGAGATCGTAACCCGCCTCGCGGGCCGACCAGATCTCGTAGTCTAGTTCCGCCGGGTGCCACCCCGCAACATCGGCCATGTCGAGGAACAACGCCTCGATGGTCAGATACCGCTTGGGCGAACCCGGAGTTTGCTTGGGGATAAATCCGTCCTTCACGCGGAGATTGAAATCGCCGGCATGGTCCCGCATCCAGCCCAGCACGTGGGTGTCGAGCGAGGCGACTCGGGAATCCTCCCGAGTGAACATGAGGAAGAAACTGGCCGTCTTCCAGCCAACCCCTGTCCACTCCACCATCTCCTCCCGCGTGCAGGTCCGCAAGTCGGGGTCTCGTCTCACCAGCTCCTTGATGGCCCGGCTCTTGAGGTCGTGATTGCCGATCCCGCAACTCTTGACGAAGTTGCGGAAGGTTGGGGTCAATGGGTTCCTGTAGAGGTCGTCGAGCTGCTCGCGCAGCCTTCTAAACGGCGGCCACCCTTCTCCCCGGCACTCCCGCAGCAACCGCTCTAGGGAGCTGGCCGCAGTCGCAGCCCGCTTGTTGGCTGCGAGGATGCCGAAAAGCATGAACGCCTGCAACTGGGCAGTCGTCCGGTCGAAGTTCAGGATGTCGCTCTTCTTCCTTGGGTCGAGGGTAACACTCATGCTCAATTTTCCATGAGTAAGGTTGTCGTACGCCCTCCACGACGTACGTTGAATGTGTCGTGCGTTGGGTATGCCCGATGGCGAAGCGGAGGGCCCGGATCAGGTCTCCACCCGTCCAGATCCTCCGCTCGTTGGTGTGGGAGCCGTTGGGCTCGGCGACGACGACGTCGATGGCCCCGATGGCGAGATAGCACATGGTACCTCCCGTGTATCGACTTGGACCATCCGCTGGCCCATCTGCAAGACCTCCTCACCGTCGACCTCCCGCAGTTGGTAGACAAAAGTCGGTCCCTGGGGAGTCTCGGCGGCCTCACTGCTGATGACCTCCAGGAGTGTCCCTGCCAGCAGCTTCCGACGACTCAGGCTTAGCCTGGGCCGCCGCAACACTCTTCGATCTCCTACGCTAAACTTCGGGCTTGGTGGCACTGATTCTCCTCCGAGACTTGTCGACGCAGCTCTTGCTGATGTCAATGCCGATAAAGCGTCGACCGTGTTTCTTGCAGGCCACACCCGTCGAACCCGTACCGCACATGGGATCGAGCACCAAGTCTCCGGGATTGGTGGTGGCCAGGATGATCCGCTCCATGATGGGAACCGGGATCTGATTGGGCGAGTGCTTCTCGCGCTCGTTGAACGTACCGCAGACCCGGCTCGCCAACCAGGTATCGCCGGCCGGGTCGAAGCCCTCTGGCATCAGCTCGGGAAAGATGGCCCAGGTGTTGTCGGGCAGCCGTCCTTTGGGGTTGGCCCGCTTGTCCTTGTACTTCACCTGACGGGCCGAGGGGTGACGGATCGGCGCCGGGTTCCAAACGAACGGCTCCTCCGTGTCGACGTAGTAGAGGACGTGCGTGTGGGACGGCGTGAAGTTCTTTGCGTGATTCTGGCCGAACGTGTAGTACCAGATCACGTGGGACCGCTTGTGGAAGCCCCACAGTCCCTTGATCATCGTGTCGACCTCGGAGACGAGGCCGTCGTTGATGAAGACCCACAGGGCACCGCCCGCCCTCAACGTCTCCTGGGCGAGCTTGACCCGGTTCTCGAACCAGGCCAGGTACTCATGGACCTTCTTCTTGTCGTGGTAAGCCTCGTAGTCCTTCCCCATGTTGTACGGGGGGTCAACGACCACGGCGGCGACGTCGTCGGGAACCCTTTTGGGAATTACCCCCAGGCAGTCTCCCTTGAAGATACGGCATGTTGCCGCCTCCGGCGAGCGTCTTGGCATCCGGAACCTTTCCTTCGTCAACGAGCTGCTTGATCGTCCGATCCGCATACATCGTCGCTTCGCGAATCGGCTCGTACGAAACCAGCTCTGGCATGTTCTCGAATCGTGTCCAGAGGAACCGAGGAGGATCTGGCGCCGTCCACGGCATCCCCGTCTCCTGACACATCTGTTTGAGATGGCCGGTCGAGAAGTCGACCAGCTCGGTGTCGGCCGGCTCCACGGGGCCGCGCTTCCGCGTGCCCAGCAGTCCCAACCAGACGTGCATCTCCGGCAAAGCTCCCATAGCCTCGGCGGCCTTGCTGAGCGCCCCCTCGGGGCTCCATACCATGGAGAAATGCGATGTCTGGCAGCCAGCGTCGTATTCCTCCCTGGTGACGCGGAGCCAGGAGACGCTGCCCGCCTGGAGGCAGGCCTGGAAACCCTGCTTGATTAGCTCGATCAGTCCGAAGTAGGCCCAGTACAGGCAGCGGCGCTCCTCCCCGGCCGCGTAGCGCTGGACTTTCTGGCGTACCGTGCGAAAGATCCGTCTCTGCACATTGGCACTGGCGAGCATATTCATTGGCTCCTGGTTCTCTTGAGGGCTTCGGCGATCAACATCGCCTCGGCCCGGTTGTGGTCCCCCACGCGGAACAAGGGTGCCCGCGGGAACAGTCGTTGAGCGGTTAGTCTCGACCACTCCTTGTCCTTCTTCAGTAGATTCATTTTCCGCTTCCAAACCGCCGGAAGCAGTTCCTCGCACTCGATCCCCTTCTCCAACAGGAACAAGGGCCACATGAAGTAGCCCTTGCCCACGGAGAAGCCGGTGAGTCCGCTGTCGCTGGCCCTCGCCTGGCCCTGCTCCAGGGCCACGACGATCTGGGAGGGCGACCAGGCCGAGCAGAGCATGTCGAAGATCCGCTTGCAACCGCCGATGTCGAACTTGGTCCGCTTGGCCTTGTTGCCCTTGGGAGTCTTCTTGCTCGTCTCCACCGTGACCGTGGGGATGTCCACCACGGTCGACTCGTTGTTGTCCTTGGGGTGCAGAAAGGCGATGGCGCCGTCCATCCCCGGGTCGATGCCGACGTAGAGCGGCTCGCGCCAGTGGCGGATCTCCTCCAGCGTATCCAGGAACCACTGGGTCCTGGTGAAAGCGTCGGCGATGTCGGCCTCGGAGATGGTGATCGGCTTCTGCTCTGGAGCTTCCTTCTCCGCCTTGGCCTTGGTCTGCCGCTTTTTCTTAGCCATCAGAGTACCCGTTGTCCTCGTTTCCTTCGCCTCGCAAGGACACCGGCGTTCCGCCGCTCCTCCTTGGCCTGGCGATGTCGTGATTTGGCCAGCTCCTGCTCGACCATCCGTCCCAGGGCCTCGGGGCTTGCCGTGGGGTCCTCTCCCGAGTTGTCGTGCCTAATGAGCTTCCGAAGCTCCTCCATCAGGAGGTACACCACGTAGGCGTCGAAGTCGGCCGTATGGTGCTGGCTCATGTCGAGATCGTACTTCTCGACGAGCCCGTATTTCTCCACGCACAGATCGAGCCGCCAAAAGATACCTTTCGCCGGCGAGTTCGTCACACGACGGAAGTAGGTCGCCAGCGTGTCGCCGGTGCGGGGCAGCCAGGTGTCGTGACGTTCACGGATCTGGCGGTCCTCGCTGATGAGGCACTGGCTGGCCTTCTCCAGGCCGCCGGTGTCGAAGAGGTTGTTGGAGCCGAAGTCGAAGTCCTTGTTCAGGAAACCCTCGAACGCTCCTCTCAGCATGGGCACGTCGGCGTTGTAGCCGTTATGGGCGGCGAAGAAGCCCACACCATGTTTGATACGGTGGAAAAGGTCCAGATAGAACTGGAGGACCTTCTCCGGTGGACGCACGCCCTCCTCCTTCATCACCTCGTAGGTGATGCGGTGGTGATAGCCGGCCGCAGCGGCCCGCTTCTCGGAACGGCGGAGGGCTGCACGCAACCAGTGGTCCGGGACAATGGGATGGTTGGTCCAATCCAGCACGAGCCCCAAGCGATCGACCATCATCCGGTTCTCGACCAGGACGTGGCCGATCTCCAGGATGAGGTCTTTCTCGGCGTTTCTCCCGGTGTACTCGCAGTCGAAGGCGAGATAGCTTTCCGGGAAGATGTGACCGAATCGTCTTGTGAAGTCGGCGGACCAGTGGTTGATGACCATACGAGTTGCTTCAATCATGGCCTAAGAGAGATCGCAGCGCGCTCCGGATGCGCCGCCGCCAACATGATAGCCGCCGTCTCCAACGTGGCTTAGCCAAGAACGCGGCGCACTGTTTTCCCTGTTGAGCTAGGCCCGTCAGCGTCAATGCCGGGCCACTGCCAGCCAGGGTCGCCTCTCGAATCCCCGCGAAATGGAAACCGAGCGTCACCGTGCCCAGGGTCGCCATGATGGCAACTTGGGCAGCAGGCTTGCAACGGAACCACCCCGCCTTCTCCAGGGCCTCGGCCATGTCGGTTCGCATCTCGTCCTTGGCGCTGGCCAGGAAGAGAGCGAAGGCCTCCACGGCCTGCCCCATCTCCTCGTCCGTCAGCTCGGCCGAGCTGATAACCTCTTCCAGTTCCGGCCAGAGCCGGTTCTGGAGGCGATTGAAGACGAGCTTCGCCACCTGCTCGAAGTTGTGAGCCACGTCCCGGTTGACATTGTACAGCCGGGGGTCGTTCTCACTCATTCTGGCTTGAAGCGAAGGCGGACTTTGGGGCAACGACGGGTCGCGGGGAACGAGAGGTTGATCCACGGTTCTTCCTTACAATTTCTTCCGTGCAAGCCTTTCGGCCTGCTCAGCGGTCTCCTTGATGGGCTCGGTGATCTCGTCCGTGGCGTCCTCGACCTCCTTGAGGCCCTTCTTGAACTGCACGAACGAGGAGCCGACAGAGCGAGCCACCCCGGGGAGCCGGTTGCCAAACAGCAACACGGCAATGAACCCGATGATGATCAGCTCCACGGGTCCGGGCATCCCGATGAAACCTACTGGACACATCGAATGACACCTCCAATACGACTGGCGTGGGCCTCGACCCACGAGATCTCCTTCCTGAGCACCGGTACGGTATCCAGGAATAAGTCTACCATGGTGGCGGCGTGCGTCGAGGGGAATATCGCTTGGAAGCAGCTTTCGTGGTAGTCATGGTTGGCCACGGTATGGAACCGCTGCCCGGTCTCGATGCGCTTCTGGCAGATGTTGCAGCTCGTGGTGAACTTGACGCAGTCCGAGCGGGTCCGTACCGGAGGCCGGGGACGGTAGTCCCGCTCCCAGAGCATCTCCTCGAACTCCATCTCGACCTGGTTGATGGCCCGAGGCCGGTCCTCATCCCTCAAGAACCTCGACGGGTGAGAGCGGTTGTCCCGGGGCCAGCGGAGTCGACGGAGAGACAAACCCTCCCTGGTCCGGTCCAGCCGCTTGCTGATCTGCCGGCTATTGAGGGAGTAATCCGACAACATCTGGAGGATCGTCGGCACCTCGGCCCCGAAGGGGGCCCCGGAGAACCACCTCACCAGCTCGTCATCCTGGGGCACGACAGCCGCGATGTCCTTGGGGTCCACGAAGCGGAGAAACACAAGATCTCTGCCCATGCCGATAGCCGCCACGACAAAATGGAGAGCCTTGAAACGCTCTCCCGTGCCATCCGTGGCCACCAGGCAGAGAGCCCGGGCCGGCGGGCAGGTGATCTCGGTCTTGTCTCTGCCGGGGCCGTTGTCGAGGAGCGTACGAAAGATAATCCAGTCGCCGGCATGGATGGTGGCCTGGCTCTGGCCGTCCCTTAGCGGGAAGTTGATCGAGATCGTGGAGCCGGTGTCCGGGATGGCCCGGTACTCGGGATGCTGACCCTTCCACCAGTTCAACGGGTCTAAGCCTCGTTTCCTAGTCATCGTCTTCCTCGTCGGGTTTTTTGACCTTCAGCTTCTTGCTGAGCTTGTCCCAGTGTAGGGAGGCCCGGAGAAGCTGATCGCGATAATGCCTCTCTTCCTCCAGACCCTTCTTCCACTTCTTCTCGTCGCGGAAGTGGTCGATGTTGTCCTGGATCAGAGTATTGAGTACGTCCGGCTCCAAGGCGTCCAGTTCCCAGCTCTCGTCGAGACCGGTCTGCGCCTGGTACTGCTTGAAGCGGCTGTCCGACTTCTTGGCAGGCTGGGGTGGCGGATTATACTGCTGGACCTGCTCGTAGGTGAGCGCGATCCGGTGGACGACGAAGACCCTGGCGCCACCCACATGGGGCTCCACCAGCTTCTTCAGCCGCTTGCCGATGTCCTCGGTCATGTTGACCCCGGAGGGGTCGTGATCGCCGAGGTGGAGGATGACCGTTCCCTGCCCGTTCCCGTCCTTGACGTGGCTGACGATCCGCTGGGCAGCGGCCCACATCTCCGACATGGAGGTGTAGCCGCGGCAGGAGAAGTACGGAACGTCGTTTTTGGTGCAGACATCCTCGATGACGCCCAGGAGGGCGTCTTTCTCGATCCACACCTGGACCCGCACGTCCTGGCGAGCCCACAGATCGAGATTGAACCACCTGGAGGCCGTCTCGATGATGTCGGCCGGGCCGTCCCAGTGGGTGAGGCTCTGAAGATTACGGGTGCGATCGACCAGGTGCTTCCAGTCGATCAAGCCGGCCAGGCGACCCGTCACGAGGGTGGCGCCCAGCCGATTGTAGTTCTTCTCCGTATTCTTGGTGTTGGCGTCCTCGTCGAACCAGGACTGGGGGAACCAGTCGCGGGCGATGAATTGGTAGTACACCTGCCTCAAGGTCAACTCGTAACCCTGAGCGGCATACTCTTCCAGGATCTCGTTGGCCAGGTCGATGATCTCCATCCGATCTGGGCCGATCCTCTTGTGCTCGTAACGAAACTTGGGCATCTCAAAACCGCTTTTGAGGTTCAGAGCGGACCACGCTTTGGAAGCATGTGCTTCGGGTTTGGAAAGGCTCTGTCGAGCCACTCCTGGAGGCCTTGCTCGGCATCCGCGGCATGCTCGTATGGCCCGAACAACTTGGGCTGCATCGTCGGGGCGGACGCAAGGGCAAACCAACTGCCCTTAGCCCGGTAGACGGTACGACCGATGTAGGTGTCCATCCGCATCACGCTGCCGAGGTCGCGGACCTCGCCACGATGGTACCTCTTGACCTCCCAGACGATCACTAGCGGATTCACGGCCTTGCAGTCCCCGACGTTGTAGAAACGCACGTCCTTGTACGTCGAGGACTCGTTGATGGCCTGGAAGACGCACTCGCCAAAGGCGTTGTCGCCGAGGAAGATGTCTAGGTCCTTCTCCGTCTGGCCGCTCGACCAGGACAGGCCGGGGCGCATGCCGGGGCCCGTCATGATGACGTTGTGGTTGAAGGTGAGGGGGTAAGAGCGCTTGTGGCAGGACACGAAGTCCCCACCCGTGACGGCAAAGACTTCGATCTCCAGCTCGTAATGGCTGGACTGGGGAAGTTCCCAAGGAGGAATCATGGTGACAGTTGGGCTCCTTTCAGTCGCTTCTTGTCGGCAGCCACAAGAGCTGTCCTCTCCTCGGCGGCATCCTTGGGTGCTTTCTTGAGCAGCTCCAGGAGATAGAAAGACGGGCCAAAGGGATGCTTGTTCCGCTCCTGCGCGGCTCGGATGCAACGATACATCGCAAGCGCGATCGCGGCATCTTCGTGTGTCACACCATGTCCTACCTGTTCCCGATGGGCAAAATTGAGGCTGCCCACCTCCGCTGCCGCAAGATCGCGGGCTCTGTTTATGCGCATTTCTAGCGCTCCTTTGTGTCCGTTGCATGAACCTTACAGTGCACCCTCGAAGTATTCGTGCAGCTCATCCTCGTCGTCTTGAGGGGCCTTACGAGCATCTTCGAGATAGATCCCAGGCACGTCCACGCCGTTGCTGCCGGGGAGCACGACCTCCGGGGGCCGGTGGCCATGATACTCCAGCAGCTTGCGAAGCGTGTCGGGTTGATGCGGAGGATCGAAGGTGTACTCGCCGTCCACCTTGACCTTCTTGCAGTGCTCGTTGAGCACCACCTTGGAGCAGATCTCGTGCAGAGGCACGAAGGGAAGCTCGCGCTCCAAGATGTATTGAGTGATCGACCCGGGGCGGTTGTCCCGCTTTCGCGGCCTCCGCCACAAACCGTGAACCTTCTGGTTGTAAGGCTCAGCGACCAGCTCGATCAGAATGATCCTGGACCGGTCTTCCGGGTCCAGTTCGTCGACCTCGTGCTCCTTCTGGTTGGGGCAGAAATAGCAGGCCGATTTGCAAGGCACAGGCAGACCTACGGAGGCGATCTCCTCCTTGCAGTCTTCCAGGCCCATGCCCCACTCGATGAGCGGATGGTCGTATTCGTATCGCTCGGCGTCCTTGGAGCCGGCTCCCTTATGGGCCTTGTCGGCCGCCCGGGACTGCCGGTATTCCTCGTCGCAATCGAAACCGATCAGCTTGCGGACCTTGAGGCCCGCTTCCCAGGCACGCTGAGCAGGAACCCAGTGCCTGGTCCACTTGTTCTGCGGCTCCACCTTGAACTTCAGGGTGCAGGAGCCGCGGTTGAAGGTCGCCCCGGGTAACGTGGCGTTGAGCACCATGTTGCCTTCGAGGCTGAAGTACGGCGCCAGCTTGGGCGCGTACTGCACGATCGTCAGCGGGGGAAAGTCGACGCTCTTGAGCCACTCCCGGAAGACGGGAATGAACTCGTAGGTCTGCCGCTTCTCGGAGCCGACGTTCGCGAATAAGATGGCATCCGGCCGTTGCCCGAGCTTCCACATCCGAATCAGCATCGCCGTGGAGTCTCGGCCGACACCGTGAGCCACGACGATAGGTTGTTGCATTGACTGCTCCTTAGTCCTCGTCGTCTTCTTCTCCGACGATTGCCCGGCACTTGTCCAGGTATTCCTCAAACTCCTTTGCGTTCTTCATCGGAACGTCGAATCCGCAGGCGTCGAGGCAGGCATCGAGCCAGATGTTCTCACCGGAGTTCAGCGTGATCCCGGTACCGCGCTCCTTGTCGATCCAGACGGTAATGAGCCCCTTAGGTTCTCCCGCGATAAGCTGGGGAACCAAGGCTTTCCCGGCCAACAAGAACTGCTGTTCCAGCCCGTCCGCAGTCGAATTGCAAAGCGTGTCCACGGAGATCCGGAACGGTTCCAAGACCTTTTCCCACCCGCAATCGCCGCCCCGGACAACGAGCTGCTTCTCGTCGCGATCGTAGTAGCAGAGCCACTGCTCTCCGTACTTGTTCTCGAAGTAGCTCTTCCAGTATCTCGGCGAATCGAAATCGGCCGGCAGTTCGGGCGGAGGACCCGAGTCCTCACACTGGTGGTTATTGACGCTGAAAAGGATACTCACGTTTGTTCTCCTTACACATATCATGGGGTTTCGCTGCCTTGGGAAAACGGTAGACGAAAAACTTGGCCAAAGAGTAGGCAGGACGAACCCGGAGGATGCGACGACCATGCGTTCGCAAGATCTTCCGGGCCGCCTCAATGGAGTCCTCGGCCTCGACGTCGCCGTGCTGTGTCCAGCCACGGCCGCATTTGCTCTGTACCTCGAACTTCATGGATGCTCCTAGAGCTGCGAAAGGGGCACACCCCCAATCTTGCTGTCGAGAAGATACTCCAATGCCGGCTGATAGAGTACCTCCCGCATCTGCTGGGTCCACTCGTCGTCCGGGTCCAACTCATCGACTAGCTTGCGGCAGCGCAGCAAGGCCTTCCTGGCATACCGCTTGAACGACGGAGCCTTCGGAAGAGGAACAAGTCTCTGAGTGGGAGACAGGATCTCGGTCGTGTTACCGGTGATCGGGTCCTCGACCTCGTCGACCACTTTGAACATCCCAGCCTTGTGCAACTCGCTCACCCGAGGAGCATACGTGGTGCCGTAGTCCTCCCAACGCCGGCGGACATCTACGATGCTGATGCCCCCGGAAAACGGAAACCACTGGACCTGCTCCGTCTTCGGATTTTGCCACTTGAAAGCGGAACCTTCCTGCGAAGCCCACATGGCAAACGCATACACCCTGGCAGCGATCGACATGTGATCCTCCTTAGGCAACACCGCCTCCGGGGGACCGGGCTCCGGCTCCCAATCGGCCTGATAGGTCTCGAACTTCGTGCTGATCCCGTACGTTCGGATGTAGGTCAGCGCGTGCCACCAGTTGTCGGGCACTTCCTGCGCCCAGTTGTTGGGCTTCCGGTACAAAGGATGATCGGCCCTCGTTGGCCGCCAGACGCCTTTAATAAGCTCTCCCATCTCAATCCTCACATGTTCCAGGCCCCGTCCAGGTCGGAGGTGTCGACCTCCTCGCCGGCATCGAGGGCCTCTTTGATCGCCCTAATGGGCTTCTTGTTCTGGAAATCGTGACCGATCTCCTTCTCCAGGTCCACGTAGATTTGCAGCAGCTCCGGGTGGGCCTTGCCGGCGATCAGCAGTGCCGCCTTGGGGGCGAACACGCAGAACCGACAGGACAGCCGGGGCATGCCGAGGTCGTAGGCCGGATGATGGGGAACACCACTGCCGTGGATGTCGTCCCACACCTCCTGCTCGGGCCACTCGTGGATCGGCAGCCAGTCCCAGACCTCTCGGCTCTTGGTAGAGAACCGCTTGTTCTGGGCGAGCTGCTTCCGCTTGGCTCGGGCCGGTGACTCCTCGGCGCGGAACCCGAAGATGTTGAGGATCTTCGTCTTCCCGCCGATCTCCCGGTGGATCTTCGTGAGGATGCGACCACAAGGGCTTCGCTTGAACTCACTCGTGCAGTAGCGAGTCGTGGAGCTGGGCCACTTCTTCCGGGCACGGACGTAGTCCAACAGCGTCGGGTGCTGTCCATGCTTGTTGCGATACTGTTCCCAGCAGAAACGGACGCTGTGAAGCTCCGCTTGCTCCTGGGCTAGTTCCTTGGCTCCAGGCCACTCGGCAAAGCCGAGATCGGCATGGGCCACGGTGATTCTGTCGAGAGGATAGCCCTCGCCACGGGCCTGCTCAACGACGAAGCGGAGGGAGGTTTGCGAGTCCTTCCCTCCACTCGTGTTGACCATGACCCCGTCGAAACCGGACAGTCGTAAGGACATGGGCCTCCTACTTCTTTTCTCCCCTGTTACCGGACTTCCGCCCGGCCTTGAGAAAAACATCACTCACGCGGCAAACAATGCCTCCGTCAGGCTCGATACGAAGCGGGCAGCAACCTCCAAACAAAAACGTGATGCCGCCGGAGCTGCTGCTACTCGCGTAGCCGAGCCGGTTCTGCATGAAGATGCTCTCGATGTCACCTTTCAGCCGACCCGAGGGCCAGAGAAAGATCTGGTCCAACCACAACTGTTCACCAGTGCGCTTGACACGCCATACCGTCCGACGATAGTCCGTCATCTGAGAGGTTACGGGCGCAATCTTTACGCCTGACTGCTTCACCTCGACCCCAAAAGGCCCGGCTGTCCACCCAGCGTCTATCGCCGACCTGAGCGGTCGGACAATGTAGTCAACTTTTGCATAGACGCCCAAACAGCCCGGCATGCGATGAGCGAGATAGCCTAATACCTCCCCAGCGTCGACGTCGTACACGTGAAAGGCGTCGGTGGCGCCCATCCTTCGCAGAAACTCTGCCTTTGCTTCGTCTTCCGTGGAGAATGTCCCACTGGTATAAGTGTAGCCGAACTGCTGTTTTGGATGCCGCCGGTTCACCATCTCTCGTAATCGGCGCAACTCATCTTTGTTCATCAAATAACTCCATCTACAAACTGACCTTCCGCGGCAATCTTGTTCCAGGTCTTGGGTCGCGTCCGAATGTAGAGCGTCAGCTCGTCATCGGACATCTCGTCGAGGACCATGTCGGCCGCCTTCTCGTACGGCTGACACTTCATCCCGGAGATCTCCAGGAGACCCTCGACCATCGTCTCCTTGGCCCCGTGGAAGATGGTCGGGTAGTGCGGCTTGAGCATCTGGTAGATCTGGTTGAAGACCAACCGGATCTCCCACTCCGCCACGCGGTTGGTCCGCATGAGGATCGTATGCCGCAGCGCCCTCAGGTTCAGCGAGACGGCGATCTCGTTGGCCTGCCCGTTGGGAGCAATCCGTCTAATCGCCGACGTGAGCTTCTTCTTCTGGGCAAAGGGCATCTTGTCGTTGGGGACCCACTTGGAGTCGTCCTCGCAGCCGGGAGCCGCATGCGCTCGACAGTTGACCCAGTAGTCGGGGGCGTAGGCCCGCTCCTCCTGCTCCTGCGTAGGCACGCGGAGACCGAGGGCGCACTCGGTGAGGTACACCAGGTCCTCGGTCTTCTGCAAGTGGTGGTCCCACATATCCTTGACGGGATCGAGGATCGGGTCCCAGATGATGGGGATGTGATCCAGACGGCAGTAGCGGCCGGAGGTCTGCGAGAAGGCCACACCCACCCTGTGCCTCACCAGCTCGTGGGTGAAGACCCGCGAGCAGTCGGAGACCACGAAGTTGAACATCACATGCTCGAAGATCGAGCCGTGGCCGGTGTCGAAGCAGTTGGCCAGGTTGTCGGCGATGTCCCTGGTTCGGGTGACGTTGGCGTTCTGACCCAACGTAAGGGCCTTGTAGCAGAGCTTGGCGAAGATCGAGCAGAGGATCTCCGCCGACGACAAGCCGGCTTCGCGGGCCGCCGTCATACTCTTGAGGAAATCCTCGTTCTGGGTGTCAGCCAGGTAGCGCCGCACCTCGGACTCGTTCAGCTCAGGATACCCGAAGAAGTAGGTCTTGGGTGTGACGAAGCGTTCTCTTTTCATGTGTCATCCTTCAAAGCTAGGGCGTCCGTGCAGGCCACGCAGAGCTTTCCCGGGGCCGCCGGATTGTGCCAGGTTTCTTTCTTGCAGCCGGGACATTCCCGCCGCTGGTAGTCGTAAGGGTGGACGGCTGCCGGGCAGTTCTCGTAGCCCACCCAACAGTCCAAGCAGGGATAGTCCTCGTCGTACCCTTCAGGGCACTCGAAGATGTTCTTCTGCCTCGCACGTCGCTTGTGCTGGAGACGATTGTGGGTGGTCATCGCCGACGAGAAGGCCACCTCACGAAAGTCGGGCTCCTCGATGCTCCGCTCCTTCTCCACGAGAACCAGGCAGCGGAGCGTCGTGAAGAGCTTGGGGTCCTCGAACGGCGAGGCGGACGGAGTAGCGCCAATCACGGCCCGTGTGGGCCTGGTGAAAGCGAAGCCGTTGCCCTGCTTGTCCCGATGGTAGGCCAGGTAGTAGCTTTTCCGCTTGGACCACCACTGCCTGGCGGTGTGGCCGGCTGGCGTGCCTGCGAGGATCTCGAAGGCCAAATCGTGACCCACCTCGCGGCCCTTCTTGCCGCCCTTCTTGAGCCGCACCCAGGAGACCTGAGCTGGAACCCACTCGTCGAAATGCTGTTTCCGCCAGACCGGCACGACATGGCTGCGAAGCCGCTCCACGTTGCCGGCCAGACGACAAGCCACTTCCCAGAGCACGCCCACGGTGAGCAGATTCCCCGCCAGGGAAGTCAGGCTCTCGTAGACAGGCTCCCGGTCCATCTTGCCAGGCAAGTCGTGGTGGACGAGGTCGACCAGTCGCTCGAACTCATTCCCTTTGACCCTCTGGCCCCGGAAACCTCGGAGGGTCGTCATCAGGCGGCTCCGCAGCTTGTAGATCGTCGGAACCGAGTAGCGCAGGGCTACACGATAAGTCGCCTTCGCATCCGGCGGCATCGCCTTCCTCCGCCTCTCTTTGCAAGTCTTCCAGGGTGATATGGTCGATGAAACCGGCCTCGTCACCTGTCGGCGCAACCCACCGCACCACCTCGTTCGTGCCCGTCCGGACGTAGACGTAGACGACATGTCCCTTTGCGTCCGTGTAGGTGTCGAAGAGATGATAGCCGGGGAAGACAAGTCCCCCGGGGATGAGGCGTGCCATCTCGTCGATAAGAGCCCGCAGCTCGTCCCAGTTTCCGCCGGCCGTGAAGTAGCGGCAGACAGCCTCGGCAAGCACGCGGGCCCGGCTTCGGCGTCCGAGATCCGCGGCGGTCGGGTGGTCCGCCCGCCAGATCTCGACGGCTTTACTTTCCTCGGGGCCGCCATATTTGAGATGGCCCCGTTCCCGCCAGCCAAGCCAAATGCTTGCCTCGATCTGGCCCAGCTCGTGGAGGAACACGGTGAACCCGTCGTCCGGGTCTAACTGATCGAAGTCAAATACTTCAGACTTCGAGCACATGGCTATTCCTCGTCGTCTTCTTCCTCCTCCAGCTCGTCCTCGTCGTCTTCCTCGAAATCCTGCTCTTCCTCGTAGTCTTCCTGGCCCTGCTGGGCGTCGGCCTGGGCCTGCATCGCCTGATCGACGAGCTGGATGGCCGTGGCAGCGGCAGTCTGGATACGAACGAGAGCTTCTCGCATCTCCCCGGCGTGGAGGTTGCACAGGGGAGAGACAATATACGACAGGTACTCGGGCGGGACCTTGCGCAGATCCGCCTCGACCTCGACGGCCTTGCTGCCGCCAGAGGCGCTGTAGCGAAGGATCGGCATGCCAATCTTCCGCCGGACCTTCTTCATTGTGCCCTGCGATTGCCCGAGGGCTGTGGTCAAATGGTGGTAACCGGCTGCTGCTCGCTTGCCGATATGATGCTCGTCCTCGATGACGTCGAAGAAGTCGATGACGTCGCGAGGCTTCTTCTTCGGGGGCGTGGGCGGTGTTCCGGTGCTCATGGTTACTCCTTCGTCTGGAGGGTCAGGCCGAGATAGAACCGGAAGGCGTCGTCCTCCAGCTCGTGGATCTCATGGCCGATGATGAGATGGCAAATCAGGATCTTGTCCAGTTGCCGATGTAGCTTAAACGCCTGCTGGACTAGCATCCCGCACTGGAACGCCAGGCCGACAATATGAGAAGCCGCCTTGCTGGCGGTCCGGTACGCGAAGATCGGAACCCGCACGTACTGGTCCTTGTCAACCAGGGACCACTCGATGTTGCCCTCAAGCAGGGACGTGGTGGGCGTCCAAAAGGTACCCTTGCGGGCGACCTCCGAAGCATTGAACAAGCCTCCCTTGGGCTTGTCGCCATGCAGCAGCGGCCGTTCCAGAAGGAACACGGGCTGCTCTTGCCGTTCCAGGTGGTCGTTGACGTCGATGAACTGGGGTCGGTACTGCACGGCTGGTCCTCACTCGAACCTGTGAATCTGGCACGAAAAGTTGTGCCTGGACAGATCGGGATGCTCTGGTGGGCCATTCTGCCACACGTAGTGCTCGCCGACTACCCCTATCCCTCGTCTTCCTTTCCGGCCACCCTCGTTGATGTGGACGACGCCCGCCGGGTCCGGCCGCTTCTTCCGACTGCAAGACTCGCAGTGGCAGAAGCAGCGGCTGAACGGCTTGAGGATGCCATGCTGCTGGCGGAGCAGCTCTCCCAGCATGGAGTCTCCCCCGTTGTGGTAGATGTCCGGGAAAGGATAGTCGTGCTCGGTGAGGAAGTCCGACTTGGCCACCCACCAGGCTCCAGTGGCGAAACGGAAGGTATGCTTCGGCCCGACAGGCTCCTGGTTGTACCAGGGCTGGGCCATGACGCCCTCGAACTGCCGTCCTCGTTGACGGATGATGTGGATCGCACCGGTCATCGTCGCCGTGACCATGGACCGCTGCACTTCCTCCCACCAGTCCTGGGCGATGAACTTGTCCAGCCAGGAGTCGTCATCCAGCCACATCGTCAGCGGAGCCAGAGTGCGCTCCTCGTAGAACATCCGCCGCATGAGAGGATACTTCCCCACGTTGTGCGACGGCTCATAGACATAGCAGGGCACAGGCTGCCCGGGCGCGAAGGACTCAAAGAGCCAGTCGCGCGTCTCCGAGCACACCTTGTTGATCCCTACTCGGATGTCCTGCACCACGCCGGGCTTGTAGCCCCGGATGGAGCTGAGCACCCGCTTGGCGAACTTCGGGAAGTCGCCATAGAGAAGCACGTTGACCGAGATCACGGCCATCCTCCATGACACGGGGACCTAGCTTAGACCCGGGACGGCCGCTTCTTCTTCTTGGCCGGCTTACTCGCAACCTTCTTGGTGCCTTTTTTGGTCGCGGCCGTTTTACGACCGGTACCCTTTTTGGCCGTGGTCTTCTTCTTGGCCGTCTTACGGGGCGGAGTCTGCCCTGCCGGCTCAGCTTCGGCCTCGCCGTCGCCGCCCCCGAGGATCTTGTTGAGACGCTCGGCCACCGGCCCCATCAGCAGCAACGTACCCTGGCCGTCTTTGACTACCCGGGTGAGCTGTTCACGAGCCTCCTGGAACTTGCCGACCAGCTTGACGTTGACCTGGTCGGGAGCGACCTCCAGCAACGGCTCGAAGACGCTGTCGTTGACGATCGACAAGTAGTTGCCCAACTGCTGGGCCTGTCCGTAGAGCTTCTGGAGACCGGCAGCCGGGGTCTTCGGCTGCTGCGGCTTGCGCCCGCTGCTGCGGGTGTTGCGGGTCTCGACACACGCCTTGATCTCGGCTTCCAACTGCTTGGACGAGAGGCACTCGTTGCGGACACGGTTGAAGAGCTTCCGCTGCTCTTTCTTCGACTTCACCTTGCAGATCGCCAGGAAGTGGCCGGTCTCCAGGGCCTGGCCGTCTTCCCGCAGCTTGACGACCTCGGCCTTGACCGATTCCCGGGTGAACTCGGTGGCAAAACCGCGGAGGGCGTACAGTGCCGTCGTGCCGCCGTTGTTCTGGAGGTAGTCGGCCAACTGCTCGACGGCCTTGGCCCCGTAGGTGGGCTCGTCGTCGATCACTCGTTTGACCATGGCACCGATGTCGTAAGCAATCAGCACCAAACCCTGCCGGCCCGTGGCCAGCTTCTTCTCAACACTCTTGGCGACCTTCTGAAGCTCGGGGGTCATCGCCTTGAGCAGTCCCTCGCGCTTTGCTACTTGAGGAACGGGTTCATTCGCCATCGAAAACTACTCCTTCTGTCTGGGGACAGATCTCAAAAGCGGTTTTGAGGTCTAGTCCAGTTTCCAGCCGTGGCCGCGTCGATAGATGTGGTCGACGAAGCCGGCATACGGCTGAACAATGAGGTCTACTGGCTTTCGGCCCCCACCATGATACACGTGGCAGCTCGATTGTGGAGGCACGAAAGTGTGAAAATCGCCGTTGTGGACGACGAGGCCCTGGCGAAATCCCTTGCGGGGGAACACCAGGGCCACCGGTTTGACATTGGCCAGCTTGCCCAGGGAGGCATGCAGCTCCTCGTATGCCGGAATGAACGGCAGGCGGAGGAATGTCTTCAGCCACACGGGGAAGACGGCCTTGTTGTACTGGTGCAGCGGGGGGATGCCTTGTAGCTTGTCACCCCCCAGCCACACAGGAAACGTCGAGAACTCCTCGTTGAAGGCCCGGAACGACACGAAGGGCTGGCTGGTACGATCGCGATGTTCGCGGACGAAATCCCGCTTCCGATCCCCCAGCCCCGCCCGTGTCATCGTGAACAGAACCAGGCGGCTTTCCCACTCTTGAGCCTCGCGTTCGCGGACAGCGTCGATGCTGCCCTCGTTTAGGATACTGAAGGGGTTTCGCTTGTTCATACTAGCTCGTCTCGCAACCCGTCGAGCTGTTCGAGGAAGTCTCCCTTCATCATGGCTCGACGCTTAATGCCCAGCGCCGTTCGCAGCGTCTCCACCAGCTCGTGATCCTCGCGGATCATGGCGCCAACGGTATGGAACTCCTCCCAGTCATCCTTACCCATCCCGACGTTGCGGCACTGTGCCATACACTCCACGTCAGCCTTAGGCGATCTGACCTTCAGTTGGAAGCCGGCTTCCTTGAGACGATCCTTGAACTTGCCAGGCAGGTTGATCAGCGTGGTGATCGTTGACCAGTCCCAGTCCCAGACAGTCTTCTGCCGGTAGGGCTCGTCCGGGTCTCCGGTCTCCTCGTCCCACCACAGCATCCGCGTGAAGATGTCCCGGCCTGTTTCGCCGAAGGAGTTCTTCACGCAGGTAATACGGATGCCGCGGCCGTCAAAATCTGCCGTGCTGATCTTACTCTTCCAGACGCCCATTTCAAGCTCGAAGGACTCCTGGAAGTTGACGAAGTCCCCGCCCGGCTTCCGCTTCTTTGTTTGCTGGGTCTCCCGGTCGATGCCTTCCTTGAGATGGTTGACCAGGACCAGGGAGAACGGCCAGTTGTCGATCTTGCCAGCCGTGGCACGGAAGTATTCCGTGTTGAGCAAGGCCTCGATGGGGAAGTCGCGACCAGCCGAGCCGGCCTTGGCGATCTTCTCCATCTTCTCCAAGGCAGCCTTCGCCATGATGGAGTCGACGCCGAAACAAACTGGAATGGTGCGACCCGGGCCAGGTTCCTCCTGGGTACCGATCATCCGCCTCTTCTGGAGATCCAGGAAGAAACTCAGCTTCTCCTGCCAGTCGTCCAAAGACGTGCAACGATTCAAGATGATCGGGCACTCATCCATGGTGTAACCCATGATGGACGAGCACAAATCAGGAGAGAACCGCGTCTCCACCTCTTGCAAGATGGCGCCGCCGTTGAACTTGGCAAACCAACGAAAGATCTCGTACAGGAAGGCGGACTTACAAGTGCCCCATCGCCCGCAGAGCACAGCTACCAGCGAGAGAGGCCAGACATCTTGGAGCGTCAGCCATTCCAGGGCTAGAGAGGGAAAGGGGATACCAATCACCAGCCGATTCGACTCGTTACCGGCCAGTACGGCGCTGTGGCCGAACTCCTTCTTTCCCTCCTCGGCGAGGCTGCGGAAGTAGGCGTCCCGCTTTTTGCCCCGCTGAGCGCCTTTCCACTCCTCCAGGGTCTTCTTGGCCTTCTTGGTCAGCCGCCTCTTCTTCTGGCCGGGCTCCAGGGCGTCGTAGTCGTGCACCCTACGCTTGGCCTTCTTGCGGCGGACAACCTCCGGCTGATCGTGTGCCTCATCCATGATTACCTCGTCCTGGGGCGTCTTCCTGCGACCCTGCGGCTTCTTCTTGGCGGTCTTCTTGCGGGGCGTAGCAGCCTTGCCAGCCGGCGCACTGGTATCGAACTCGGTTACCGAGTCGTCACCGATCGAGGTGACATCTGACTTCCGCTTGAAAGTCCGATTGCTTCGTTTCTTAGCCATAAGCTCTCCAGGGAGGGAGGGGGCCGGCCGATACGCGGCCGACCCCCAGGTCTCCTACCCTCCTACTTGGACGACTTCTTGGTAGAAGTCTTCTTCTTCGTCGCGGTGCCCTTGGTCGACTTCTTGGTGGAAGTCTTCTTCTTGGGCGCCGACGATGCGGTCGTCTTCTTGGCCGGGGCCTTCTTCGTCGTCTTCTTGGCCGGGGCCTTCTTCGTCGACTTCTTGGTGGAAGTCTTCTTCTTCGGCGGGGACGTGGCCTTGCTGGTGCGCTGGGACGAGCGGCTAGCCGCCTTCTTCCCGGCCGCATCGGCTTTGGCCATGGACTTGCTCATCTCGGCCTCCTTGTCGGAAGCCTCCTCATCGGGGTCGAACTCGGCCGAATCCTCGGAGTCCTCCTCGAACTCGTCGCCGCCTTCACCCTCGTCCTCGTCCTCCTCGGGTTCGTCGAAGCCGTAGTCGTCTTCCCCTTCCGGCTCCTCGTCCCCGCCCTCTTCCTCGGGCTCTTCCTCGTCGGAGTCCTCGAACTCGTCGTCCTCGCCGCCCTCGTCTTCATCCTCGGGCTCGTCGAACTCTTCGTCCTCGCCTTCGGGTTCCTCGAACTCCTCGTCGCCCTCTTCGTCCTCGGGCTCTTCGGCGTCCTCGTCACCCTCCTCCTCGTCGTCGCCCTCGGCAAACTCGTCCTCCTCGTCCGGGGCCGTCACGTCCTTGCCGCGCCGGGCACCCTTCTTCTTGCCGCTGGACTCGCCGGCGAACTCATCCTCGTCCTCGTCTTCGTCCTCGGCAGGCTCACCGTCCTGGTACTCGTCCTCGCCGCCGGGAACGACGCCCTGGGCGCGGTCGGCCAGGATGGCACGGACCTCTTCCGTGCCATACTCGTCCCAGTTGTCCGCCCAGGCAAACATCAGCAGCTTGGGAGCCGCCTTGAACGCCCTGGCGATGAGCGTACACTGCTCCTCGACGCTCGGGATGTGGAGCAGGCCCTCGCTGGCCTCCTCGTCGTCGATGTCGGGATACCAGAACTGCCACTTGGAGAAGATCTGCTCCGTGCCGGCCTCGTTGCGGTCGGGCGTGTAGACCTGGCCCTCGTGGCGGTACTTCCGGGAAACCAGGCACTCGTACGTCGGGAAGTCACCGTACTTCCCGTCCCAGGAGTGATGCTTGGTCTTGGGCCTGAACTGGCGGAAGTTCTTCGGACACCAGATGGTGAAGAACAGCCCGCCGCTGAGGATGCAAGTCTCCTCGTCGTAGTGACCGCACGGGTCGCCGTAGAAGAACGGTAGGGCCGGGTTGGCCGTCTCGTCGCCCTCGAAGCTATCCTTGCGGACGGCCAGCAGGGACATCAAGGCCTCACCGGCGGAGTCGCCCATCTCGACGATCACCAGATCGTCGTCGGGATCGGCTCCCAAGGGCAGCTCGCGGTCTTCGAGGTAGTCGCGCTCGCCGTTGCGGAAGACTTCGCCCTGGACATACCAGCGCGCCGTGGGCTTGCTGAGGGCGGGGCCATGCCCCTTCTTGCCCTTCAACAGCTTATTCCACTTGCTGTTCCAGGCCTTGCCGTTGGCGAACTCACCGGCGTCGTGGGCCGCAGTGGCCGTCCGGTAGAGCTTCCAGTACGGGCTGTTGGCCCGCCCCGCCTTGTCACCGGGACGGTAGAGGATGAAGGTGGCCTTCTCGCAATCGGGCATGCCGATGTACGCCGCCACCGGCATCCGCCGAATCCAGTAGCCCTGCTCCCGATCTTCCGTCCCCTTGCGGCCGGGATCGAGGTTCTCGTTGGGGCGCTCGTAGTCGAGTGACGGCCACGGCCGGAAGACGAGGATGCCTTCCTTGCCGCGGGGACGGATCACCTGGACGCGACCGATCTTCTCGTTGATCGTGTAGTCGTCAGGCGGCAACGAGCTGTCCCGGCGCCCGAACTTCTCGTTGTCGTAGTCGTCTCGCTTGCGGGGCTTCAGGCCCCTGTTGACACGGCCCTTTCGGGCGCTGCTGCGCGTGGCTTTTGCCAAGATACTCTCTCCTTCTTCTAGGTGAGGGGCCTAACGGCCTCCCGTACAAGGGACCAGACGTCCTCGTGGACGTCCTCGATGGGTCGAACGTGGCCATTCCGCTCAACGGGAACGACCTTCCACACGCCGGCGAAGTTGCGCCGGGAGACATCCGCGTAGGTGCCCCTGACCGCATGCTGGTAGGCCAGATTCGCCTCGTGGATGTCGGCTGCTTTGTCGGTGTACGCCCGCGGTTGCTTCTTGCGGACAAGATCGACTGCCATGTGAGGCGGCAAGTCGAGCTGGATGACCATGTCCGGGTGGGGCAGGCCATAGATCTCGTGCTCCAGCCGGAAAAGCCACTGAAAGAACTCGTCTCTCTCATCCGACCGGAGCTTCGCGCCCTGGTGGGCAGCGTTGCTGGGGACATAGCGGTCGCAGAGCACCGCCTCACGTACAGCGATCTCTGCTTCCAGGTCTTCACGGGTCTCAAACCGGTCAAGAGCATAGGTCAGCGCAGCCAGCTTGGGATGGACGTCCCCAACCTCTCCAAAGCTGCCGTCCAGATACTTTCCGACCAGGGCCCCGCCGTCCGTCTCCTCGTAGCGGGGGAAGGCGAAAACGCCCACATCCGCGCCGAGTTCCGACTTCAAGCGTTCCACGGCTTTCGAGGTCTGCGTGCCCTTGCCGGTGCCGTCGATTCCTTCCAAAACGATGAACATCCGTACCTCCATTTTATCAGGCGGCGAAGTTCACGACGACACCATCTCCGGCCCAAGTTCCGGTCGGCATCCCACGCTCTTTCGCAACCTCTACCGAGAGCTTCTCACCCCAGTGCTCCATCACGTCCGCCTCGATGCCGAGATGGTACGGTCCGGCCCCTGTGGGCTTCCCGCCCAACGTGGACGGATAGATTGGAACCATCTTACACATGGCCCACGGAAGCACTTCCTGGGCCACAAACTCCACGTTCTCGTAGGGCACCTCCAGAAGGATAGCGTCGTGAATCTGGAGAAGAATCCGGAACAGATCCGGGTCCCCCACCTGACGCTTGTAGTCCTTCAGGTAGGCAATGGCCCTGGAGACGGCAGACGCGATCATCCCCTGGATCGGGAAGTTCATGGCCTGCCGCTCGAACTCACCCTGGAGGGCGAAGTCGTCGACGTAGGGGAACCGGCGGAACCGGCCGAAGCAGTGGCACAGCCACCGCTGGGACGGGTCGCGGCCGATACTGCCGTCGCTGCGGACGACGATCCCCTGGGAGCGGTTCTTGCACTCGTCGAAGAACGGGATCAGACCCGGATACATAGCGAAGATCGTGTCGATCACTCGCTGTGCTTCGTCGACGGTGATCCGCACTCCCTGCTCCTTAGCAGCCAGCGCGATGGCCTTGGCGCCGCGTCCGTACGCGATGCCGAAGATCACGCTCTTGGCGACGATCCGCAGGTGCTTCTTCTTGATGCTTGCCAGCCCCGTTTTGGTCGGCTCGCATTTCAAGTTGAAGGCCATGACAGCCACGTTGGAGTGGATGTCGTAGAACAACGGATCTTCCTCGGGAAGCTGGTTCCGGGTGGCATGCTCGATCATCAGACGATCGCCCGACATGATCGCCATGCCATACAGCTCGGCTCCCACGTAGTCGGCCTCCAGGAGCACGTGCCCCGGGCTGGCCATGAGGATCGAGCGGAGCTTGTGCTTGTACTCGTCGCCCAAGAGCCGCTCGTAGTCCGGGTCCCGCTGCTTGGCGAAGTTCTGGAGGTTGGGCCTCGCTGAACTCCACCGGCCGGTCTCCTTGGTCTGATACATGTGCGTGCGGACACGCCCGTCGTCACAGACCTGGGAAGCCAGCCCCGCCTCGTAGATCAGGTTCTCCGTGCCGCCGCCTTCGGAATCGGACTCGTAGAGCCAGTTGCCCTCGTCGTCGGTGGCCGGCGGCCGAAGCACCGTCTTGAGCACCTGGTCGAGAAAACGGTAGTCTCGAATCCAGTTGACCTGCTTGTCGAACTCCTCGTTCTCCTGGGCGAGAACCGACAGCACCATCTTGTTGGTCGAGGGGCTGAACTGATCCTCCTTGCCCCAGGACACCACATCCGACCACAACTTGGGCGGCTTGCTGGTGGTGATTAGCGGCTCCAGGTAGAGCGAGCGCCCTCCGGGAGACTTGCCGGTACCCCTGCACGCCTTGCAGCCGTACTTGGACTTGGATTTACCGTCCTTCTTGCCTGTGCCGTCGCAGAATCCGCACGTCTCCCCTTTAGCGGGACGGATGCGGATCGTGGAGCCGTCCGGCGTTACCTTGCCGTTGAGATCCTCGCCGAAGAGGAACTCCTTGACATGCTGGACGCTGCGGATGTTGAACTCGGGCCACTGGGCCCAACGCTTCACCCGCCGCTCCTGCGAGGCCCTGGCGGCCATGAACGACTTGGTCAGGGCGTCGATCCGCGGTCGATCCACGGGGATACCGTTGCGGTGAATCTCCAGCACGGCGGGGGCCGCAATCTGGGACTCCCAGAACGCCTCGCGACAACAGTTGCCGTCATGGTCGTAGTCCAGGAGCTTGTTCAGCTCGTAGTAGAGCCGCAAGGTTCCGTCCGCGTCGTAGCAGGCATAGTTCAGCGTGCCATGCTTGGCCCGCTCCTCGGGCGTCGGGCAGAGAATGTAGTCGGGACACTCCCCGTAACCCTCCAAGGCGCCGGCCTTCAGGCCGTGCTCCTTGCAGTAGGCCTCCCGCCAGTCATGCAGCCACACGTCGTACCGGGGCACGGTCGTGTACCGCATCAGCAACGCCTCCAAAGCGTAACGAGCCGACTCCTCGACGGCATGAGCCATCAAGCCGGTATCCGCGCCGCCCTCGTAACGAGTCCGCACCCAGGCAGGAACCGTCCGCTTGAAACCGAGCTTCTTATAGAGCTTCTTCCGTCGCGAGTCACACTTGCGAAGGTCCAGGTCGTACAGGGGGACCTGGAACTCGGCCTCGATGTCCAAGCCAGCCTCGACGAGATGTTCGAGGTCAGCATTGAAGAAGTGGCCGACGACTCGCTTCTTGCGAAACTTGCCGCGCTTGCCTTTGATGAACTCGCGCAGCCTGTCGATCGCCTGGTCGAGGGCCGGCTCCCCGTCCGAGTCGAAGAACGCCAGCTTACCGCCCTGACTGCGCAGCTTAACACAGATGCAGTGCTTGGGCCTCCAGGACAACTGGATCGTGCGGAGATAAGCGTTCTTATTCACCGCATGCTCGCCGTGCCATTCGGCGTCCATGGCGATCACGCTGTCCTTCTTCTTCGGATCTCCCTCAATCTCGGCAAGGTACTGCTCCAGTTCGTCCAGGTCGGTGATGACGTCGTGAAGGACGCCCTTCTCCTCCTTGTCGAAGCGGATGCCCTGCTGAAGAAGGTTGAACCTGGACAGGCCGCGTTCGAGCTGCCGCTCCAAAGACTGCTCGCGGGCGACCTGGGCCGGATGAATGACGGTCATCACCAAGGTGGTGTGGGTTTCCTCGTCACCCGGCTTGATGCCCACGTTGTACTTCAGCTCCATCACCCGGCCGTCCATGTAGCCGACGCCGAAGCGGGACCCCAGGAGGGCCTTCGAGGCGTCGGCACCCAGGCACAGGATGTACTTGGGCCGGACAATCCGCAGCTCCTGATGAAGCAGGGGCATGCAGTCCTTCAGCCAGGCAGCTCGCACGTTGGTGGTGCCGTCCGGCGGCCGGTACTTCAACAGGTTGGTGGTGTACCAGCGCGGCGAACCCTTCACCCGCAACAGACTCAGCAGGCGAATCAGAACCTCGCCCGAAGGGCCGATGAAATTCCGTAGCTGATCCTCCTCCTCGCGTCCCGGCATCTTGCCCACGACCATGACGTCGGCCTTGTGGGGCCCATCCGTGCCGGTGGCGTCGATGTCCGGGGACAGCATGCTGTCCTTGTACTGCTGGATGTGCTGACCCCAAATGTGGCCAGGAACGAAGGTCACATCCTTCGTCCGTCCGCCTCGCAGCTCGATGGGGATGGAGAATCCCGGCTTGCGGAGAGCCTTCAGGTAGAGCCGTTCCAGCACCCCGCCGATCGCGTAACGAGTTTCGGTCCGCTTCCCCGACTTCTTCGTGGGGTCGTCGACCTTGATCTTCTCTTCCTTCGTCTCCTCGTCACCCAACGACTGGGCATGACGGACGAAGTTCGGGCCCGGAAGCGGCATCCCTGGAGCATCCAACGGATACATCCCACGATGCCGCACCTCTCGTAACCATTCGCCTTTGGCAATCACCTCGCGGGCTTCCCGGCGGGACACGCCCTTGCCGTCTCGCTTGCGGAGCTTGCCGATGCGTCGTGTAGTTTTCATACCAATTCCCAGGAGACGCGAACGCCTTGCTTCTTGGCTTCCTGCTCGACGTAGTCCCGCATGAACCAACGATCGAGGCTACCGGGGTCGCGGCCTTTCGGCAGTTTGACCGCGGCGAAGCCCTCGGCAAAGGCGTCTTCCAACTCACGAATCAGCTTCTGGGTCTTCTCCTTCTCATACTCTTCGGGGTCCCACAGGAGGACGAACGACCGATCCTTGAAGACCGAGGTGATCTTCTGCTTCTGGAAGTGGGTCATGCCCGCACCCAGAGTGCAGCAGGACATGGGGCCGAACGACCAGACATCGGTTGGACCTTCCACGCCGACCCCCGTGTGGTAGCGACGGGCGTTGGCGATGTTGTAGACCACCATCCGCCGGGGAGTTCCCGGCATGGTGTAATACTTCGGAGGCGCACCATCCTTGTCCCAGCGAACATCGTCCCGGGGAGCACGCGCCTGCCAGCCGATCATCCGCTTCTTGGAATAGACGGGAATGATCAGCCGCTGACGAGCCAGCCAACGAAACGAGTCGTGGCAGTAGTGGACATTGTAGAAGGGCCCGATCCGCCGAGGATCGAAATCCCGGGAGACAAGGTACTGGTAGGCCTTGTGACTCTGCTTCAAATGGTCCACACGAGTCACGGGACCTGGCCACTCGGCATATACCTCGTCCAGGTTGACCTCCTTGCCTTCGTGGATGCGAGCGTGATCCAGACCTCCACTGGTTCCTACCTCGGCAACCTCCTCGTACAACTCCAGGCGACGATCCGCCGTCCCGAGACACATCGTCTCGTTAAAGCAGATCGCCATCCAGAGATTGCGGTAGCCCCGCTCGTCCCGCTTGCCCCACATGTGGTTGATGTAGAGACGGAACCTGGTGTCGGAACAGAATGGGCAGCAGACGATATAGTATTCGCCCGGATGGACGAGGTCCTTCATCTCGTTGCCATGCAGGTCATGGCAGTATCGCGAGACTTGTTTCTCGTTCTGGTTGCCGACCTTCACCGTCCCGAACCGGCGGCGGAGCATGTTGTAAAGCGCAGGGTTGAGTGGTTTCATTCTTTGGGGGCCGTCCAAGCCTCACTGTGTCCAGTGCTCTTAGGCTTCTTCTTCTCGGTCGACGACTTGTGACTGGTGGTCACCGGGGTCGACTCTTCGGCCGTGCTCTGCAAGACCGACTTGGCCACGATCTTCTGATTCTTGAGAACCATGTCGTCGGCCACTACGATCCGGTGGATCTCACCGTACAGCCGGAGCACCTGCTGTTTCATGGCGCGGGTCCGACGATGCTTGGTCGAGTGGATCACGCAAATCCCGCCCGGGGTCAGCGCTCCGACGACGAAGCAGAAATCGAGGTTCTCCGCGAAGTTCTTGGCCTCCGCGGCCAGGGTGTAGTGCATGTCGGCGCCGGCCGTCTTCTCGTTGCCCTTCTTGTCGAGCTGGTGCATGATCCACACCGGGCAATCGTAGTAGTCGGCGATGAGCGTCTTGGCACGCAACGGAGCGCCACCGATAAGGTGACGAAGGTGGTTCTCGTCCTTGTCACTCGTGACGAGATGCCGCTTGGCCATCACGCCGGCGTAGTCGATCACCACCGCGTCGATGGTGGCGTTGTCCACCTTCCGCTTCCGCAGCTCCCACTTGATCCGGCGGGCGATCTCCTCGACGTAGCCGGAGCCGACGCCGCGGTTTCCCTCACCGTGGCCCGTCATGTCGAGCACAATCAAGTGCTCGTTGATCATGGCCATGGTCGTCTTGGCCCGCTCCTGCTCGCCCCGTACTTTGCGCCCGGCCTTGATGGCCTTCTTGTAGCGCCGCTTCTCGTACGGCTTGAGATGGTCGCTGTCGGACAGCGTGGCCAACCCGCCGGGACCCATATCCTCCAGGGACTTGCGGGGGATCTTGGCGTCGAACATCAGGACGCGATTACGGACCTCCTGCATCCGAGCTTCGTAGGTCACGAGGACGCTGAAACCGTGGCTGCCGTCCCAGTCCGGGGACTGCTTCCGCTCGGCCGCCTGCTTCGCTTTGCTGACGGCGTAGTTGACGGCGATGGTGGTCTTGCAGGCCCCGTAGGGACCCATCAAACCATAGACCTCGCCGTCCACGTCCCCGCCGTTGAGGAAGTGGTCGAGGAACGGCAGTCCGGTGGGACGCTTCTGCACGCCCCCGCCGGCGTCCCAGCCGTCAGGAAAGACGGTGGCCTGGCTCGTCGTGCCGATCGCGTCGATCACGTCGCTCCGCTCGCGAGTCTCCTCCAGGTAGGTCCCCAGCTCGACGACGACCTGGCCGGCGGACTTGACCTCCTCGCGAATCGCATGGGCCAGACGCTCCTGAAGAAACCGCCGGAGAGTCTTCAACCCCCAGGTGGTCTTCAGCTTGTCATCCTCGGCCCAATACTCGTCGTCGAACGCGAGATCGACAACGGCGTTGAGGCTTTCCACCTCCTCGTCGGTGAGGAGATCGGGATTGTCTTCGAGAGCGGAGTCGATCTCCGCAAACATCAACTCGCGGGACGGGAGCTGGTCGTACTCCTCGTAGAACTGCAAGACGACCCGCCACGCCAGAGCATAATGGGCGTCGGCGGCAGAGAAGTGCTCCGTCTTCAGCGTGTCCTTCGCCTCCTCGAAGACCTCGGGGCGGCGGAGCAGGAGCACCATCAGAACTTCCTTGTCTCTCGCCGAAACGATGCTCCGTTTCTTGGACGCGGCGGAGACAGAATGGGTTTTCTTGCCAGGAGTGGCCATGGCTTCTTCCTCTTGTCACGGTTTTGCTGCACACCACACGTCGCGGTTGGCGACCACGACGTCATACGATCAGATCATCATACGCTTTCTGGGCCAACCTTTTGAAGTCCAAAGGGATGAAATTTCCCCAGACCACGTCGTATTCCTCCCTGGCCCGCACGTATTGAAGGGCCGCAGCGTCCAGAAACTCCTTCTTGGCCCTCGCCGAAAAGTCCTTCCGCCTGAGGCTCCTGGCCAGGCAGTAGCGGAACAGGGGAGTCAATTCCAAGGCTTCGTCGTCCAGCACGAGGCTGAAAGCCGAGAGCATGGTCTCCCCGCCGAACTGCTGAAGATGGGTAAGTTCCGTCCGCGCCGTCGTCTGCTGACATCGCAGCGAAGCCGTCAGGTCCTGACGGAGCCGGCGGCGGGATAGCCGGTACAGCTCCATATAACGATCGGAGAGGAGTTGGGCCGGAGTCGGCGGATTCGTCTCCTTGCCGACGAGCATGAAGAAGACCCTCTGGACATAATCCACCGGGTCGATCTCCTTAGCCCACAGCCCCTTCGCGATTTTCTGCCAGACGTTGTCCAGCTCCGTGTCTTCTACGGCCTCGTCAAGCATGTCGTGAACATGGGCCCCACGGGACAGGAGCTTACCACCATCAAGCCGTCTGCCGGGCTTGTAGGCTTCTTGTTTGCCCGAACGCTGTGAGTCGAAGAACTGCCGCTCCAGAATGTAGGCACTCTTGAGCCGCCTCGCCTCGCCGACGATCGGGGATTCTCGCGGCCGGGGCTTGCGCCTCGATTGCCGCGACGGTCGATTCTCGTCACCGGGTCTCTTCTTCATTAGTCTGCAAACTCGAAACCAAGCTGCTTCTCCACCGTGCCCTTCCTGGCCTTGGTGGGGAAATGTTGTGTCCAACCGTGCTCCGCGTAGGATTTCTCGCGGCTCCGTGCCTTGCGTCGGAAGCCGGTGTTGAACTGATCCATGTAGTCGTGCACGATCCCTACATCCTTGTCGGGCCCAATTCGCGAAACGCGACCTGGGATCTGGGTGTCGTTGACCGGGGAACCGCCGCCGTCGCCCCGGATAAGGACCTGAAGATGTTTGAAGTCCACCCCCACGTTCCATATCGTGGTCACGATGGCCTTCTTCAGCTCTCCCGCCTCGAACGCCTTGGTGAGGGCGATCTTCCGATCCAGGGTCATCAGCGGCTCGCGGGGAGGCAGGTACCCGGCCCGGATGAACTTGTGGCGTTTCTGGGCCGCCAGGCCGTCCTCCATGTAAACGAGGGTGAACTTGGGCAGCCGCTTCTTCAGGTGGACGGCGTGCTCGATGGTCTCCACGCAGATGAGCGTCTGCACGTCGTCGTCGTAGAGATTGGCATCCTCGGCGATGAGGTCGTTGCGGAAGTCGTTGGTCCAGATGGCTCGACGCTTTCGCTTGGTAAAGTCCTCTTCGCCCTCACAGATGTCGTAGTCCATCACCACAGGCCGCCAGTGGACCTCGATGGGAACCACGGAGCGTGCTGCCTGGGCCTGTTGGTAGCTGACCTTCATCAGGATCGGCCCGAAGATCCCCTCCACACGAAGGTCCTTGTTGTCCAGCCGCTTGTTGAGGGTGGCCGACAGGCCATAGTTGCGTGACCTGGTCCACTTCCCCAGGCGATAGGCGGCGTCGTCCGAGGCGAGTTGGTGGGCTTCATCGCCGAAGAGGATGTCCGCGTCGTGCGGCGAGTGGTGGCTGCTGTCGATCGAGTAGCACATCACCCGCCGGTCCTTGAGCTTCTTGCCGCCGCCCACGATGCCCACGTCGGGCAGCATGGTGGCCAGCTCGGGGTAGATCCGGTCGCGGATTACGGCCACGGCCTTGGACACGATGTCGATGCGTGCCTTGGGCAGCAGCAGGCCGACCAGGCCGATCATGTAGCTCTTGCCGAACCCCGTGGCGCAATCGAAACAACCGCAACGGTTGGCGAGGAGCTTACGGAGGAACTCGGGCTGATCCTCTCGCAGCTCAATGTCGAACATCCTCAGCCGGTCCCATTGTGGCTCGAAGATGGAAGGATCGGGCGGCGGTTGGAGATCCCGCATCACCACGCGGTAGCCGCGCTTGACCAGAGCATCACGGATGCGTTTCCAGAAGCCAAAGCCACAAGCCAAGCGATCGCGATGGTCCTGCCCGAAACACTCCCAATCGGTGAAACGAATGACGGGCTCATCATTTTCTAGCGCTCTTTTTCGCTCCCAACCGACCAGAAGCTCCTTCTCCTGGAAGGTCAAAAGCGGCGCCAGGGTGTCATAAACCCTTGGCGTAGTTGGGTCTACGACGAGACGATTCCCACTTTTCAGCAGGGTGATCTTGGGTCTAGGCATACCGCGCCCCTCCCACATGTTGGGTTTACAAGGCAGCGGACCCACCGTATATTGTAGGTAGATGGCGTCTTCCGTCACCATGCACACCACGGAAACAGCCCACTGCTCAAGGGCCCGGTAGACGAAGCTGGCACCTCCGCCTACCGGGCCCGCTCTTTGCGCCGCGACCACCGCGGCCTCGGCGTCATCGGCGGACGCAATGGTTCCAGGGGGTCCGCCTCTTGGAACTGTAGTTCATCGAGAACCTCCTCGACGGCTGGCTCCGGCTCGATTATCGGCTCCTGCGTGTCATAGTCGTCCTCCTCTGCCGGCGCATAGCGCGGGCGTATCTTGACTACCTCGAACTTGCCGAACTCCCCAGGCTTCCAGGGCGAGAGTCCCTTGTACTGGCCGGCCTTTTGCATGAGCTGCCAGAAGTCCTGCTCACTGATGGCCATGGGGACGACACAGTTGATGAGGATCGTCTGCTCCGGGAAGAAAGCCTCGTGCAACGAGTATCGCAGCCGCCTGGAGTTGCCTGAACGATAGTAGACGGCATGCCACTTGTCCTTACGCAGACTACCTTCGATGTGGATGTCCCACTGGATCTTGTCGACCTCGTCCTGGTGACGGCCGAGAAGCTGAGCGGCCAACCGCATGTTGGCACGATGCCAGCTAGAGAGGAACACGATCTGACCAGAAGGCGAACGACTGAACCTGAACCGGCCCGAGCCGTCCCGGAGCTTCTGGTTTCCCAGACAATGTTGGAGAAACCGGATCTTGACCGTCAACTCACGCATGGCATCCGTTCCACTCAGCCCGTCGCTTCCGTCACGGCAGGCACATCACATGTTGCTGATAAGCCTCGTACTCCGGTACCCGCTTGAAGAACACCACCGGGTCAAACTCGCCTGCGTCCAGTCCGTGCAGCCATACCAGGCGAAGGAAGACGGTGAACTTCTCGGTCGCTTTGAGCAACCCTTTAGGTCCACCACCGGCATGGTCGAAGATCCTCCACAAAAAGTTCCCAGGGTGGGAACGATCCTCCGGGCACGAATCGCCACGATAACTGTTTGTCCAAGCGTCCACCAGCATCGTGGCCCGCCGGATGCGGCTGCACTCGGCACAACGGGTGCACGGCAGGCCGGTCCACAGGGATTCGATGCTGCAAGGAGCCAGACCCAGGTAACTGAACAATCGGGACACCCGGTGAGGGCGCCCAGGATGATTATACCACCGAGGGTCCAGGATCTCACAGACCAGCTTGATAGCCGACTCCACGGAGCAAGTAGGCAGGAAGCTGATGGCCGGATAGGCCGGGTGGGAACGGAATGTCGCTCGCACCAGATCCGTCGCCTCCGCGTCGACGAAGGCAAGCCTGGACGCCAGCAAATACTGCCTGTAGTCCTCGACCGTCAGGTGATGCCAGCAGCCAGCCTGTGTACCCAGCGTACCCGGCTGCCACAGCCGTTGCAGAACGAAATGCGGGTCGTCGAGACGCTCCCTTCGGTAACAAATGGCGGGGCTGCCCAGGAGAAGTAGGACTCCTGGCCTGAGCACGCCCCGCTCGCGCTGCTCGTGGGCTTCCACGATCAGATCCGCATTGCCGTGACAACCGAGCAGCCGCACTGCCTTGGCGTTGAGGAAGACCTCCCGGCGAACGAACCGGGCGGGCGTATCCCCGCTGTCCTCCGCCAAACGAGACGAGGACCCCCACCAGACGGTCTTTCCCGCTACATGCAGCCTCAATACCTCAGACATCACGGGAAACCTCGATGACCTGGTCGAAGGCACTGCGCAACGGTTGCGCATGCGTGACGATGGCAAGCTGCCGCTTGCCCCGGACCTCGGCTGCCAGACGACCCAACACCTCGCCGAAGGCGTCGACGTTGGCCTCGTCCATGTTGGCGGTGGGCTCGTCGAGGAACATCATGCCGATGTCCGCCCCAAACAGGTCGGCCACCGCACACCGCATGGCCACGGCGAAGACGCCCTTCTGGCCGCCAGAGAGAGCTTCGGCTGGCCCCGGAGGATGACCAGGCTGGTGGATCAGGAAGCCAAGATCCTCACCGGCCTCGGCCCAGAACGGGTCGTTGAACCAGTGGAGCACCTCGTTGATGCCCTCCTCCAGAAAGACCAGGTTGCCCTGGGCCACAAGCTGCGGGAGCTTCGACCAGTGAAAGGCGTCCTTGGCGGCATCGACGACCTTCAAAGCCCGGCGGACCTTCTTGCGACGGTCCAGTTGGGCTCGCAGGGCATCGGCCTCCTTGGTGATCCTGCGGATCTCCTTGTGGGCCGACTCCGACAGGGCGTCGAGACGCTCGATCTGAAGCTCGGCTGCGCGATGCTCGTCGAGACGCCGCTTGGCCTTGTCGTACTTCTGATCGGCAACCTCGTTATCCTTCAGCCCTTTCTCGATCTCGGCACAGCGCTTGACGGACTCGCTGTGCTTGGTGACGTACCTGGTGGCATTATCCTTGGCCGTGTTGTACGCCTCCTCGGCCTCATCTTCGGTCTCGACGGCTTCGTCGTACGAGGAGACTGCGTCCTCCAATTCAGACTTGTCTGAATCCGGCTCCTCCAGCTCGCCGAAGGCTTTCAGCTCCTCCCCGTTGGCCTTCAGCCGGGCGTCGAAGTCGGCCTTCCACTCCTTCCACTCCTGGAGCTTCTCCTCGTACTCCTCGACCGCCTCGATCTTGGGTTTGAGAGCCTTGAGCTGCGCCTTGGCTCGCTTCTGCTCCTCCCTCATCCTGAGGACGAACTTCTCGTCGATCTCCTGGTGGCAGGTCGGGCACTTGCCTTCCCCACTCTCCTCGTAGGTGGCGATGACCTCGTCGGCCATGTCCAGCTTCTGCTGCGTCTCGGCCCGCAGGTTACGCATCAGCAGCTTGCCCCTGGTGGTGGCGTCGTTGGCGTTCTCGGGCTTCGGCTCCGGATTTTTCATCGGCTCTTCGAGGAGACTCTCGGCCTCCGCGTTGAGCTTGTCCTTCCGCTTCCGCCGCTTCTCATAGGTGGTCCAGGACTTCAGCGCCGCCCTGGCCTCCTCGGCGGAAGATTTCAGCTTGGCGACCCCCTTGCGAGCATCCTCCAAAGCAATTTCCGCAGCATCGAGGGCTTCGTTGCCCTTGTCCCGACGATCCTTGCGCTGGTCGCGGGTCTCCTCGGCCGCCTCCAATTCCTCGGAAAGCTGAACGTACCGCTCCCGCTTCTTGACGATCGTGTCGGCCGAGGATTTGCTCCTCTCGTTGAGAAGGAGCTTCTCCTGGGCCTCCCGGGCCTCATCATACCCGTGGATCTCTTGCTCCTTACGAACCAGCTCCGTAGCCAGCTCGTCGGAGTTGTCCAGGAACTCCCCGTCGTCGCGATAGCGCTCGCCGAGGGCATCGAGGACGCTGTGGATCGTGTTGGACTGCCCGGTCCGGCAGAGATGCTTGTAGGCCTCCGCGCGGACGGCCGGGGTGTGTTCGAGAAACGCGAACAGCTCTCCCTGGTCGACGAAGACGTAGGTGTCGATCAGCTTGGCGTCCACGCCGAGATCTTGCTCCAGGCGGGCCTGGATCTCGGGGACCTTGGTGATGGTCTGCTCCCCGGGGATGGAGAGCTTCGCCTTGTTGGGCCGTAGATTGCGGCGCAGGGTGAAAGGCTGGCCGTCGTGCTCGCACTCGATCTCGACGAAAGATTCTTCGTCGAGTTCGGCCAGGTCGTGAATCTGGTCGGCCTTCACGCCCACGAAACGGGACCAGTCGTTGGTCATCGCTGCGTAGATCGAGTTGACCAGGGTAGTCTTCCCCTGCCCGTTGCGGCCGATGATCCCGATCAGACCCTGCACGAGTTCCGTCTCGTAGTGGGCAAAAGGTCCGATGTTGTGAAGCGTCACGTAGTTAGTCCACATCTGGTTTCTGTTCTCCTTCCAGCTCCTCGGCGGTTTGTTCGGCCGCGTGGATAATCACCTGGCGAACGCCTTCGTAGCCGCCAGCTTCAAGGAGGAAACGAACCTGCTCCTCGAAGCCGCCGTTGTTGACGGCTGCCGCCTCGTTGCCCTTGGCGTCGTGGACGATCTCGTCGAGCGCTTCCTCGTCGATCCCGTAGAAGGCGATCAACTGGGTCAGCATGCCGACCAGAGCCGTCTGCTTCCAGCCCTCGTAGGAGGGCAAGGTGGCGATCGGGTACAAGGGGTCCTTGGCCGCTGCCAACACGTACTGGCGGTAGGCCTCCAACAGCGTCGGCGATGGGAGGACCTTATCCTGGGCCAGCATGGGCATGTCGAGAACCAGCGACATTCTCTCGGGGATGGCCTCCAGTCTCACGCTGCCCTGCTCGACCTTCTCCGCGGCAGCCTCTCGGGCCCCAGTGGAGTCATCGGCCATAACCAAAGCGGTCCCCTTCAACAGGACCTGCCTGCGTACGGGGACCGCAAAAAGCTGCTTGCTCATTTTACACCGTGACAATGACGTCCCAGTTGGCCACCGGAGGCGGCACCAGCTTCGTGTGCGGCTTGGGTTTGCACTTACTGGAACTGTAGGAATCGACGGTCGGGGGCGTGTCGAGCGGTACGACGCAGAGATCCTCCGTCGAGTGAAGTCGCCGCCCGGGCTTGATCTTCAACGCGGTGGAGTTGCGCCCCGACTCTTGCTTGTACTGGTTGACGGCCTGGACCAGGTTCACCAGCAGATAGTGGGTCGGATGCTTGTTGTTGGCCGTCCAAGCAAATCGCAGGTTCAGATCGCGAAGCAGACCCTCGCCCCGGGGGTCAGTCTCGAACGTCCGCAGCCGGAACCACGCCCCCTTCTTGGAGCGATGGATGGCGGCCTTGACGATCGCGTCCGCCCAGTCCCGGGTGGGCAGCGTGTCGAGGAACTCCCACACCAGATAGTAGTCGGCCTCGGGCAAGGCCGTGACGGCGCCCGACGCTAACACGTCGAACTGTTGAAACTGGTAGCCGCGGCCCACCAGGTCCTGCTCGTAGCCGGCCTGGGCGTCAAGGCCCAGGCACTCACCGGGCTGGATGACCCGGATCATCGGGTCGTCCAGGAAGTGGTTGGCCCCGAGCTTGACGAACTCGCCGAGATGATTCCCCAGGCCGCAGCCCAGATCAACCACTCTCGGCTGAACCTCCTTCTCCTTCTCCTGCGTCGTCATCTCCGATTTGCTCCTGCATCCACCGCATGGCTGCGGCATTGATGTCGTCTCGGGAGTCACCCGCTGCCAGGCACGTCTCGCAGAGCGCGAAGACCTCGGGGTCCTCCTCCTTGTCGATTAGTTCAGGCAGCGCTGACTGCAAGGTGATTGCCTTGTTGTCATCAGCACTGGCCTCCTTCATCCGGCGGGCCTTCTCGGCCAGCGCGGACTCTTCCTTGGGTCTGGGAATGGATTTCCAGAACAGGTAGACGCGGTTGTCTACCAGCTTGGTCAGGCGGCGGACGACGTCGTCCACCTTGTGCGTGTAGACGATCCGCCACCACGCCTTGCCAACCCGGGGCGGCATGCCGTTGCCGTGCGCCTCCTGGTAGCAAGTCTCGATCTCCTCGTCGAGGTTGGTCACCAGATCGTCGAAGTCGTCGTTGATCGCCAGCCGGAACTCGCGGAACGGCCGGCACGACAGCGGCTCCTTGCGGAACTTGCCGTCCGACTGGAGCACGAAGAAGAACTTCTCCTGCGGATGGTCGAAGGCGGTCAGCCAGGTCGAGCCCGGACTGATAACCTTCATCTTCTGGCCATCCTTGTTGCGATGGATCTCCTCCTTCGTCTCGTGGAGGTCCCCGGTGATGAGCCGGCGAGCGTGCGGGATGTCGGCAAACTCGCCCTGCGGGTTGGTGACGTCTCCCATCCAGTTGGCCCACACCTGGTGCGCCACAAGGATGTCAGCATCCTCGGGTATCTTCTCCAGCTTCTCCTGGAGCTTGCCGGTGGGCTGGTAGTCGAGGCCCCAGACGTTGAACCTGCCGATCTTCACCCCATGCTGGTCCAGATGGACCGCCGTCTCGCCGAGCTGGCACCAAGGGGTCTCGTCGATCTCGTGCTGCCCCTGGACGTAGCCGAACTTGACGCCAGCCTGGGACAGCTTGCCAAGCTCGTGCTCCAAGAACACGGCTGGCTCGGGTTCGTTCTTGCGGGTGTCGAGGATGTCCCCGGCACAGATCACCCAAGGCACTCCACGCTTGACGGCGTAGTCGATGATCTGATCGAAGCCCCACTGGGAGTCACCCTCGATGGGCTTCCCCTTGCGTCCCTGTGTCCGCAGGTGAGTGTCGGCCGTGACGACGGCCAGGTCGTGTACTTTCGCTTTGGCCATATCTCAAAACCGCTTTTGAGGTTACTCGGGGGGCTTCTGCTGCTTCATCTTGCCGCGGCGGAAATCGAACTCGAAGCAGCCAAGCCATCCCTTCTTGATCTCGAAGGTGAACCGATAGTATTGCCCTTGCTTGCGCTTCCCGCAAGAAGAGCTGGACGGGTTCTCGTCGGTGAACAGCCTACGCCGGCCGCCACCCATCTCCGAGCCGTCTCCACGGGTGGGTACGAACTCCACGGCCTCGTCGCTAATCCCGTGGGCCCGCAGCTCTGCGTAGACCATCGCGCGGGCAAGCGGTACCATGGCCCGCGTGTCCTCGGGCTTGTAGTGGAAGCGGACGATGCAGACGGGGATGTCGGCAAAGCCGATCCTGGTGACCGTGACTCCTTCGTCGAAGGAGAATGGCGCCGTGGTTCCGAGCGTGATCCCCGGCGTATTGTGCAGCAGCCTGGCGATCTTCTCTTCGTACGGATTGAGGGTTGACTGTGGCACAGAAGTGCTCCTCGGTTACAATGGCGGTAGATTTGCCATCTTGATCCACGGAAGGAGGGAACGGATGCCCAGAGACATCATCACCCCCACCCCTGAAGTCTGCGACCGCTACACAATCGCCAAGCTGAAGCTAGAGCGGGTGGGTGCCAAAATGGCGCCCGAGCTTCGCGAGGAGTTCGAGCGGCAGGTAGCGTATTATCGGGAAGGGATCGACTGGAACGACAAGCATCTTGCCGAACTGGTCGATCAGCTCTACGAACTCAATGCCCTCCAGTGGAACACGGAAGGCGAACTCCGCGCCGGACTGCTGGACGACGTCGACATGGCCATCATCGGCCGTCTCGCCATCCAGGTCCGCGACATCAACTGCCGCCGGACCAGGCTGAAGAACATCATCCAGCAGCACACCGGCAGCGGGTTCTCAGACATCAAAATGAACTACGGCGTCAACGGCACTCAGGCCGGCGACTGATCCGCCTCCTTCGACGCCTCCTTGAAATGGGCCTTGGCGTTGGCGGAAATCCAGATCGCTGCCTCCCCAATCTCGACCTTCTGGCCGTGCGGTCCACAGCGGTTCTTGCTGACCTCGAAGGTCTTCGGGTCTCTGAGGACTAGCTCAAGCAGCGCAAGATAACGGACCTGAGCCTCGACTTCCTTGAGCGCCGTCTGCGGGACAAGGAGCAACACCAACGGCGAACGCTCCACTTCCGTCTTCTCGGGTTCCTCCTTCAAGACCTCGATCACCACCTCGCCGTGCTGCTGGATATGCGATGCCGGATCGGAGGCCTCCACCTGCTTGCCCCACGGGGCCTTGGTCCAGGCGGACCAGCGGGCCTTCAAGTCCGTGAGGATCAACGGGGCGCTGTTGCCGCTGGCGGTGACCACGACTTCATGGCCCGGATCGGGACAGCCGGCCAAGGTGCGGACGAACAGTGCATAGACCTGGACCCCATTAGCGGGCAGATCCACCTCGTAGATGGGTCGGCGATCGTCAACCCGTTTGAACAACTCGTCACCTACAAGTTGGTACTTCATGTCTTCTCCTATAGTACCCACAGCGCTCGGCGCAGCAGGTAGAAAAAGATGATCCAGATGGCAACAGCCAGGCCCCAACCCGGCACCCAGTTGCCTCTAGTAGGATGTCTCCAGTTCACTAGAAAGCTCCCTGGTTGGCAGCCTCGATGAGGCCTTCGATGAAACTCTCGTGAGCCTGCTCGTGATCGCCATCGGCGTCGTCGAGCATCTCCTCCCATTCCTCCGCGGTCGGCTGCCAGAGATCCACGCAACAGGGGACGGTCTCGCCGTCCCAGTGGTCGTCCAGCGCATCCTCGACGAGTTTGCCGAACCGGTAGGCGTGTATGTAGCTCGACGGCGGCGTGTCACCATCGGATTGAAGTAGGAGCTGGTCTATTCGATCCCGCTCCATCTCGTACTGATAGTCAGCCGCGTCGTACAACGCATCGGTGAGAAACTCCGCCTCGTTGGGCGGGTCCGGGACAGTGCCAGGGATACTGCGGAGGAAGTGCATCTCGAAGCTGGGCATCAGCTCGCAACAATGCACATGCCTCCGCTCGTCGAAGACGTAGACGGCAAGGATGACGCCGCCACAGGCCTCTACCAGGTCGGAATCACCCCACAACAGGGTCTCGTCCTGGATGTACAGCATCCCTCTCGGGATGATCAGATCCGGCTTTGGAGCTGTTGCCACTGTCACTCGTTACCCTCCGAAAAGCGCCGACGTCCACCTGGAACTCGGCAACCGTCGTGATCCCGAAACCGACGTTCATCCAGTCGTCGGGACCGCCCACTTCCTCCTGGAGGAAGCGCTTCAACTCGCGTTTGAACCCCTCAACGGAAAACGCAGGACCGCAAGTGTCCATGCCGGTGCGATCGACACACCAGAGTTTGTCCATGAACTCCCAGCCAGGCGGATCATCCCCGCTGCCCAGATGGGGGAACGGGAACGGCGGCATCGCTTCGATCCACTCCAAGTTCAGGATCACGAATGGCCGCTTGCCCTGCTTGAGGGCTTTCTCGGTCTGAAGATTGTTCATCGCGACGATGGTTGATAAGCCGTACATCCTGACCTTTCAGAATGGACTGCCCGATCGCCAGGTCAACTAGAAGGTCCTCGATGTGGCCGAGGCGGCGCCGGGGAGGAAGCCCCTCTAGGTGGTCGTTGACTCTTCTCAGCAAGCCGCTCAAGAGCGTCCTCTGCGAAGGGTTCAGCGTCAAAGGCGTCATCCGGTTCGGCGACTGTGTCATCGAGTCCCTCTCGACAAGCCGGGCAGTAGAGTTCGTTGTCTTGCTCCCATCTCCAGGCGTCTCGGGTCTTGCCTGACTTCTTACAGCCGTGGCAGTCGTAGACGGGGGAGCACTCTTCTTGGGCCACATCTACAAGCGTGACCTGACCAATGTGTGTGCCGGTTTCCGCGAGAATCCCACGCTCCATGAGGAGCTTGACCAGAGGAGTCTCCGGCAGCACGAAAAACTGAAGGGGACCGGCCGACGCCCGCCGGGCAGGCGTCGACATCAACAGCGAGATCGCAGAACCGCGAACTCGCTTCTTGTCCTTATCGAGGACGTACAAACTGAACCCGACCTCCTCGACAATCGCCAGGTTCCAGATCTCCGCGCCGGTATCTGTTACCACCGGAGGGAAGATGGGAATGAATCTTGTCATGGTACTTTCTGGTCCCGGAACTCTTCGCCCAGGTCCTTGAGGAATCACTTACGCTTGACCGTTTTCTTCTTTTTTGCCCGCGGCTCGGGGCTTCGGCTGTTGGGGCCGAGGGGGCCATAATATCTATCCCAGCGTACAGGGTCCTTGGCATGCAAGGCGCACGACTGTTCGGCCGGCCCCCGTTTTCGGTGCCGGCTGAGAATTGTGGCGAAGTCGCCAAAGAAGGCATACCATGCGGTTGGCAATCCATACTTGGAGCGAGACTCTCGAACGAAGTAGCGACCGCAGACCGTACTCCAGGTGCGATGGTGAGTCGCTAGCGACTCACCCTTCTTAGGCGTCTTGTACCATGTCAAGCCGCCGATTTCAACCGTCCGCCGCTTCCGTTTTTTCTTCGGCTCCGGCGGCGATTCAGGCTCCTCTTGGGTTGCACTCGATTTATCGTCAATGGCCTCGGAGGGCATCTCCTCGAAATAGAGTGCAAGTTCGTCATCATCCATCAGGCTGTGCCTGCGCGCAGAAGGACACGCCGCCGCGAAGACGTCGTGTCCTTCGTTGTATTACCGCTACAACAGCAGCCGCTAGTGCTGGCCGAACAGGCCCCACCACTCCTTGCCGGCTACGCCGCTGAAGCCGGAGAGGCCGTAGACTTCCGTCTGGCCGCTCTGGAGGTCGCGTTCCAGGTCCTGGCGTAGAATCCAGGCACCACCCAGAGGCTCCCCATTGTCGGGCCCGGCGTGACGCTCTTTGCCCCAGGAGTTGAGGCAGAAAGCGGCCTCGAAGGGCTCGTCCATCCAGGCCAACAAGCAGACCTGGTGGCCGCCCATTCCGCGACCCTTCCGCATCACGCGGTAGCCCTTGTACTCGACCGCCGAATCCCCGTAGTCCCACATGATGGCGTAGGTGCAGGGATTGTAGTTGATCAGACCTGTTCGCATCTGATCGGTCGAGGTAAGCCTGGACGCCTGCTTGACGAGGTTGTCGCGGGCGATCCCCTTGAACTGGTCGGGAGGACCACGACGACCCCAGGAGTCGGCCAGGTTGCCGCTGTACCGCGGACACCCTTCGTCGTCGACGAAGAGCATGCCGTACTTCATCATGGCCGTGGCAGCCCAAGCCCCGGTGGAGCCGGCCTGCCTGCCGAGCTGGCCGTTGCCGCAGTCAGGAGCACAACGGGAGATACCGTAGACGAACGGCGGGAAGATCCGATGGAACTCCTCCTCGTCCTTCAAGACGGCGATCTCATAGCAGTTGAGGTACTCCGTGGCCTGGGACGCGCCCATGCTCACGCAGTCACCCGTCTCCTGGAACCAAGTCTCCAGGTGCTTCCCGTCGTTGACTCGTTTGGCAGCCTCCCAGATGGGAGGTCCGGGCTCGGTGAGCCCCCCGTCACACATGAAGGTGACGAAGTTGTCGGAGAGCCGAGCAAACTCGTCCTCGGCGATCTCGTGTGCCCACCCGCAGAGATTCTGGATCTGTGCGTCGTCCATGACTCAGCGCACCTCCTTGAGACCGCGGGCGATCGAGACGATAATCGCCGCCCACGAGGCGGTGTCCTTCAAACGACCCGATTCCTCCGCCTTCCGAAGCTGCGCGTCCATGGCGGTCGAGAACTTGTACCACTTCGGCTGCTCTTCGAGAGGGATCGCCTCCGAGGAGAGGCGGGCCAACAGTACGCGGGCGTCCTTCAGCGAGTAGTTGCTGTTGGACTTGACGGTTTCCGCTGCCTTGTCCAGTGCCGCCGCGAGCGCACGTGCTGCGTTCTGTCGGGGGCCGCCGGCCGGCATGTCTACCGTCGACTCAGCCGTAGACTTGGCCCAGTTAGCCCAATCATCCCCTGGTTGGGGTTCGGGCTGGGGGTCGTCGGGCTTCGGGTCCGGTGTTGGACCAGGACCTGGACCCGGACCAGGACCAGGAGGCGGCTGCGGGGTATCACCCTCCGCGTTGATCAGCGTGTGGGTGATCTGTTTGATTCCCTCGGCGTCCGAGACGGCGAGGACGAAGACGTACGTGCCCTCCCTCCGCATAGCGAAGACGCACTTCCTGCCTTCATCGAACACAAAACAGTGGTGCTTAGCGTCCGTGGGAATCACGGACCAGGCGAAATGGGTGCCGGTCGATTTGCCGGCGTCGAGGATGGTCAGATCGCCCGGACTGACCTTTTCGGGGCCCTCGATGACCGCCTGAGGCTCCGCCAACAAGGTTGCTGGCAACAAAGCTGCTGCAATGAGAGCTAGGCAGACGGTGAGGGCTCGGGATGAAGAAGCCTGCATCGGGAGCGCTCCGTTGCGAGGTTAGCAGGCCGCTTGGAAGGCCACAGAGGCCTCCCTGCGTCCACCTGCGTAGCTACGGAGGTATATCCTGACTTGCCGGGGTAAGAGAAGCAACCCCAATCAGTCGCCTTCTCGAAGACGGGTCCAGTTCTCGTAACAGACAGGGCACGTCAGCAGATCGTGCTCGTCTTCCCCATCCCAACCCCCGCAAGCCCACTCTGGAGGATGCTCCTTGGAGACCTCGTTGACGCGGTTGCTGGGGTTGGCCCGACAGGCCTCGTCGAACATCTCATCCAGCTCGATCCGGATAAAGGACAGATTCTCGCAGCCGTCGCTCTCCGTCCAGGCGAGCTGCTCCTTGGAGTAGCTCTCGAAGTATTCCGGATCGGTGTCCTCCCGCTTGACCGTGCAGAAGGTTAAGACGTTAATCACGACCGGGTGGCCGTCCATCGACTCCCCCTTGCACACGGAGACGTGGTGGGGCTTGCCGAAGATCTCCTTGCCGTCGTCCAGGAGGCGATAGGCGACCAGATAGCGACTGGGGGTCTCGTTGTGGCTGTCGAACAGCTCCAGGCGGAAGCCGGCCTTCTCCCAGATGCGGATACGGGTGCCGTAGCCAGGCACGTCGATCTCCAGCTCCTCCCAGTCGGGAAGGAACCGCGGGGCGATGCACTCGTCGTACCACTTCTTGGCCGCCTCCTCGGCAGTGATCCCGCGGCCGTGGTTGAAAATGGCGATCGTGTGCATCGCCTGGATCATCGTCGGCCACTTGAAGAAGAAGTCGGCCGGCGGCATGTTGGGCTCGATCAACTCGTGAACGGCCTTGCGAAACTCCTCGTCGAACTCACGTGGGGTCACAGTCCTTCTTCTCCTCGAATATGCCCAGGAAGGTTGCGATCACCTTCCAGCCCAACTCGCTCAGACGGTCCCGGATGCACTTCTCGAAGGAGTTTAGAAACTCCTCCGCCCTCTCCCTCGACCAGTCGGGACGTAGGGTTAGGACGTCGTCCACCACCCAGGACAACTCAGCGAACTTGGTGTCGTCCGTGGTAGTATCCCGGGCGGCGTTCTGCAAAGCCTGCGACCAGCCCACGAACTCCCCAGCGATCGAAGCCACGTAGGCGTCGTTCTTCTCGTCGTCGGGGCAACTGTCCAGGGCATCGGTGACACACTCGTGAATGGCGCGGGCTTCGCTTTGGCAGCTCTTGTCCATGCTGCGCAGCAGCTCTTCCACTCGCTCGGAGATCATGATCCCTCCGGTTTGCCGATGAGGGCCCGAATGAGAGCCACGGCGTCGTCGCCCCACTGCCTGGCAACGGCCTGGGCTGTGGACTCCGTCTTACCGGGCTTGACGATCTTGTCGTCGAACTTGATCACGTCAAAGCCTGTCAGCATGTCGAAGTAGGGCTTCAGCCGGCGGCCGAACACCCGTTGGAACTCGCGAGCATGCTTCTCGTAGCGTTCCTTGTTACGCAACGCAAACTCAGGTAGAGTCGCCACCTGGTTCCTCCGTTTCAGGGCAGTGGTAGCACCGCGCCTTGCGTTTGGGTTCTTTGCTCCGCTTGCAGTGGACCTCGTGGCCACACTCCAAGGTGAGCATCACGGAGCCGCCGCCTCGCGGCGTCGAGGGATGCGCGTAGTATTCACGGCCCGTGATCCTCCGCAGGGGACGCCGCTCGGGCATCCTTATGGTTTCCAGCTCGGACCAATGCTTGGCCAAGATTTCCTCCTTCAGGTCAACTCCCCGAGACCCTTCGGGGGCACCCGGGAATCTGTTTGGACGGCCTTGATGCTCTTGACCGCTCGCTGTCCTCGGCAGACGGAGCAGATGCCGGGCTCTATGAGGCGATCCGACTCGACCACGGACTCGCGGCCACCGCATCTGGGGCAGTAGGTTGTGATCCTAAGCAAGACCAAGCTCCTTTCGGATGTCGGTTCTCGCGTTCAACAGCCGCTGGTAAGCCAGCAACTCGCGCTTCTCGTTCTCCTCCTTTTCGGGGTCGATCTCGAAATACTCGTGGAGGAGCTTGTCGACGTGGAGGTCGGCGACCTCGGCGTCGTTGTGCATCTCGATCAGCCAGTCAAGAAACTCGCCGATCTTCTGTGAATCCACCCGAACAGCCTGGACCCGCTCAAGGGTCGGGACTTTGGGAGGCAAGAGTACGTCAGCCATCGGCCTGGTTTTCTTCTTGTAGCGGTTTCAGCGGAGGGATCGTCGTCCCGTCCGGGTTCCTCATCTGGTAGAGGAACAGGGCCTTGTGCGTCGGGTCGCGGATCTTGTCGATGATCCAGCTCCCATGCTTGGCCTTCCGCAGGTGGCGGAGCTGCGCGGAGATGCTTGCCTCCGGAGCATTGCCACCGATTCGATGGGCGATCCCGGTGAGCGTGTGCTGCTCACCGTCCGCCATGACGTTGAAGATCTTCCCGAGCTGAGTCCTCAAGCGATCGTCGTCCAAGGCCGGGTTGTAGTCCGAACCGTCGAACGGGTTGGGACTCTCGGGACGACCCTGGTCCGCGTGTGCCAGCTCCAAGGCCTCGTCGACTTTCTTACGGACATCGGGCCAGTCGTCCGCGCTCTCCTCGTCGCAAAACGCCTTCACGGCCTCCAAGGCCGTCGTCATTGCCGCTGTGGTTGCGGCTCGGTAACGTGGCATCAGCACCTCCCGTCTTCCCAGTGTCGGTAAGCACCCTCCATCCCGGGACCCATCGCCCATCGCGTTGCTCTCGCTGCCGACAGCGAGGATACGCGATACCCCAAATGGGAGTGATCGGCCAGGTCCTCTTCAGAGAGATAGTCGATATGATTAGGGTTCGCCGCCGGCCGCGGAAAGGGGCACGCTCCGTTGCCGAAGGCGATGATGTGGAACTTGAGACGGTGAAGCAGATGGGAGATTTCCTCGGCACGGTTCTTGGCAAATCCGCGCCTCGGAGGCCCCGAGAGATAGAGGAGCGACCGAAAGTGTGGATACTGAATCAGCCGCTCGGCCGCCGGCACGGACAGGCTGACGTCAAAACGCTGGGCGGCCAACTCGATGAGGTTCTCCACAACGGTGAGCACCTCAACGACCGGCTGCTGTTGCAACAAGCCTATGATCTTTTGGGACATCGTTTCTTCCTCCCTCCCTGACGACGGCTTCTCCTCCCTTCCTCCTGGAGGAGTTTGGGGTCCGGAGCCGGCAAAATCGCGTCCACGCCAGCCAGGTCGGCCAGCACGTGCAGGATCTTCTCGGGCGACAAGAAGTCGGTGAGTATCTCCCGCAGTGTCGCGATTCTGTCGTTGAACTCCTGGAGCCCCTTCGTGTTCACCGGAGTAGCAGGGATGCACGCCTCGATGCGGCCTCCCTCGTCTCTGAACTCTCCCGGCCAGGGATCAATTCTCCAGCCCCGGTGTGCATACTCTTTGAGCAGCTCCTTGCCGTCCCAGGTCGTCCCCTTCTCGATGTCCCGGTATTCCAGGCAGAAGCCCGTCCCCAGGCCACGGTACGGCGTCTCCAGCCGCACGGTGACCAGGTAGTAGGACTCCCACTCGATATTGTACCTCTTGTCCAACTGGGCCCAAATGGCTCTTCTGAGGATCTCCGCGTCGGAGCCCTCGAAGTGCTCGATACCCAGCTCCGGCTCATGCACGTGGAAGCTCACCGAGAGAGTCTCGAAGGGTGGCAAGTTACGGTCGTGACCGTCATACTTGTCGTCCCGCGAGTTCTTGATGAGCCGCAGCCGCACGCACACCTTCTTCTTGTCGTCGTTCTCCGGCGCATAGTACCAGCGATCGACGACCTTGCCGTCGTACTTACTCATTGGCAGTTGTTCCTAGTCTCCACTGCCGTTCGATCCCCCGATCAGGTTGTGGAGAGTTTCCAAGGCCTTGACGGCCTCTCGCGCCTCTTTGTCCTGCTCATTCGCCTCCTCCAGCTCCAGCTCCTCCGTGTCGAGGGTGGCCAGTTTCTCTTTGGCGGCGACGAGCCTTCCCTTCAGCTCCTGAACCATCTCCTGGTAGGTGGTTCGACGCTGCTGGATCTCACGGATCTGTTGCTTCCGCTTGTCGAGGCGGCCGGCCAGGGCCTCCAGCTTGGAGATGCGACTGACCAACTGCCGGCCCAAAGAACTAGCCCCCTCGGAGTCGACTTCCTCCACGATGCCGGCGCCGAAGCGCTGCTCGGCAGTCGGCGTGGGCTTGGTCTTCGCGGTGGGCTGCGGGGCCTCAGGGGTGAGCGCCTTCTTGAGGGCGGCGCCGAGCGGCTGGGTGAGAGGCGTGTCGGGCGGCTTCAGATAGGCCCGCATCGACTTGAAGACCGCCTCGATCTTGCGCGGGGGAGTGACGAGGCCATACTCCCAGGTGCCGTCGTTGCCGCTATCCGGCGGCTTGACCGTCAGATGGAGAATGTTCCTCTCGTAGCGGCCTACCCGTATCGCCGGATCGGGCTTGCCCATCCACCTCGTCTTTGCCAGCGGGACCAACGTGAAGGGGCCGGTGAAATTGAGGTTGGTTAAAGCCGTCTTCACGAGATCGAAGGCTTGGCCCCAGGCTTTTTGGTCCCCCCTCCTCACCACTGGCTTCTTCACCTCCAGCTTGAACTGTAGTTCCGCTTTGTCCGTCGTCGTTGACATGAAACTCCCCTCCAGAAATGGTGACAAGAAAACACGCAGGACAAGTGCCCTCGCCCGCGGTGGGCGGAATACGGGCACCGCACATCTCGCAGAAATCCTTCCCGGCGGCACGGACCAACTCGTTGTCGGCCAGCGAGCATCTCCACACGCAATTCCCATGCCGGGGATTGCCCTGGAAGACGCCGGGAAGGGTGAAGTCCACGCAGTTGAATTGGCCGCGTCCACTACCTCGGTGGACAGCGGGAACGTCGACCTGGGCCACCACACCTACCTGGCCCGGGTGGATGACGACTTTGGGGTTGCCGCCGTAGCCCGAGTAGTACGGCTCGGCATCGGCTTTCGAGGTGACTTTGTCACCCACGCGAAACTTACTCATAGGCTCCTACCATTATATGTTCGCGCCGGAGCCGCGATGTGCGGCTACCAGAAGTTGGCCGAGACGAAATCCTCGGCCTCGTCGTCGTTGAGCTGAAAGCCAAAATAACGACGACGGGGAGTAGTCGTCTCGATGATGCGGAACTGCTTCCGCCTCCGATGGACGACGTGTTGGGTGTCCACCAGCCAGGTGTGCTGGCGCCAGATGCCGTCGTCGCTCATGGCATAGCCGGTAACGAGCTTCAACCGCGGACGGTTGTTGTCGTACAGCTCCGCCGAGTTGGCGTGGCATTGGCAGGCCCTTCCCCGCATCATCCGCAAGCTCCATCCGGCTTGAATGTAGCCGCGAGTGATGATGGCGTCGAGATCCGACTCGATAGTGGGCAGTATGGCGAACTCCCCGCCGTGGCTAAGAAGGAGCTTCAGCAGGGGTTTCAGCTCGGGGTGCTCCCGCAAGACGTTGCGGGTTCTCCGCACCAGAAACCTCCGCTGCTCCGGGTCAATCCGTCTCCGGCTCTGGCGGCGTGTGGCCGTCGCTGGCATCGTCGCTGTCTCCGTAGAAGAGTTCGTCGAGGTTGACTTGATCGTCGTCCGGCGGATTGTCGTCGTCGCCGCCGATGCCGATTACCCCCTGGAACTGCGAAGGCAGTCCTAGCTTCTGGACAATATCCTTGGTGCGCTTCTGCATCTCCTTACGGAATTGCATTTGCCGCATTTCACGGACCTCTGGCGGCACGAAGGCGTGGTCGATGATTCCGATGCCGATCTGAAAGGAGCGGAGCCGCCAGATGACGGCCGACTGGCAGTCCCAACTCTCCTCGTGGGTCCGCAGCATGGCGTCCCAGTATTCTCGGAGCTGCCGCATCCCGAACCACGCTTGGTACATGTCCACCAAGGCGACCGACAGGTAGTGCCGCTCGTCGGGGATTGGTGGCAGGTCGTCGGGAAAGAGCTTCTGGTCGTGCTGGGCCATCATCAGCTCGTCGGCCCATGGCTGATAGTGTTCAAGCCATTCCTTCAGCTCGCGGAAGTAGTCCAACATCCGCGGGACGGTGGCGATGTCCCGTGGAAACGGTGGCGATTGTACGTCGTAGACGTCGAACGACATAGTCAGTCCTTGTGCTCCGGGTGCCACTTCTCGACACCCTCGGTCCAGTTCTCGATGGCCTTCTCCTGCCTCGGCGTGACCCGCTGGTTCTGCAAGATCGTCTTGCGAACTTCGGAGGCCCGCTCGTAGACGTCGGCCAGAAAATCTTCACCCCGCTCGTAGACGTCGGAGTAGCTGTCCTCCAGATCGTCGATCAGTGAAAGAAGGCGGTCGATGTCCTCGATCGCTCCGCTCCATGGCTGATCGTCGTCAAAGGAGTCGTCTTCAAAGTCGTTGCTCATCTCAAAACCGCTTTTGAGGTTAGAGGGGTTTGCGGAGGAGGCCGGAGAAGGCCACGGTCCGCGTGTGCTGCGTCTCTTCCAAGATGCCGCAGACTTCCTTGCTGTCGGCCAGCAACAACGCTCCAGGGTACCTGGTAGCCCCGGCCACGATCGAGACCAATAGCTTGGGTTGAGGGCTACGATAGGAGCGCAGGCGGGTATCCTCCAGCCTGGGAAGGGCGCGACGACCGCGGGCAACCAGAACGCCGCCACGAGAGAAGTAGACGTCGTGGTCGTAGGGCTCGATCTTGTGCAGCAGAAAGGAGCCGCAATGCGGGATCTGCTCCAGCTCGGTATGCCGCTCCCCGGCCTCCGCCCTGATCCTGGCCACCAGGTCCTTGGGAGAAGGCGCCGGTTCGGCGCCGAACTTGCTATACCGTATCCGGTATTGAAAGGTGATCACATAGGGGATGTCCCCGTCCGCCCGGATCTGCTCCATGGCGGCAATGGTCCTCAGGTAGACCTGGGCCGTGAACATCCGCCCCCAACAGAACGGGCAGATACGAGGGCGCCCACAGGGCCGCAGTCGCTTCCCCTTCGGGTACGTGACGCCGAAGTAGGGACAGTTCTTCATGTAGGACAGGCGTGGACCATTCGCAATTAGCGGCGGCCAGCCGACCTCCATCAGACCGTCGAGCTGCTGGACCCAGAGATGCTTGACCTGGCGGCACATCGCCAGGATGCCCTCCGGGGAGCCACGAAACGACTTGCGACCCGTGAGGGCGCCCAGCACTGCCGCATACATGCAACGCTGGTAGTGAGCGTAGCCGACTTCCAGCTTTTCGCTACCCGGCATTGTCCTCCTCGTCACAAGCACAGTCGGGGTCTCCGGGACACTCCACGGCCGCGTCGGTCTCCTCGCAGACGCAGTCCGGGTCGCGAGGACAAGTCGCCACGCGGATGGTGTGGCTGTCGGACTCCAGGTCCTCGTTGGCCTGCTTGGCCAGCATGGCCAGCGTCTCCGTGGTGTAGGCGACGACGTCCTTGTCTCGGTTCTGCCTGCGCTCCCACCACTCCCGGAGCTTCTCCACGATGACGTGCACGACCACGCCGATGAAGATGTGCACCAGGATGTAACCGAGCAGCCCGAACCCGTAGACGGCGGTGTACCTGGTCTTGATGGCCTTGACCAGCTCCTGCTCACTGTCGGGGTTGGGGTTCTCGTTCAGCTCGATTACGGCACAGTTGATCAGCCGACGACTGGCCTTGGGGCGCCTCGTCAGCCGGGAGTCGGAGGCAATCACCTCCTCCTGAAGCCGGCCCAACATGGTCTGGCTTCTCGTGACGTTACTCATAGCACTTCTCCTGGGGTGAAGATGGTCATACCGGTATCGTGAAAACTTTACCGGTTGACCACCGGTCAACACGCTAAATGTTTACCGCTTTAACCCCTATCGGGGTTACTAAGAGGACCCCTCCGAGCACTCGGGGCCCTCAAGGGGTTTGACCAATATCGAAGACAAGTCAGATGTGGGAACGTCGGCGGCGATTGGGTGGTCACCGTTTCTTCTTCTTTCGTCTTCGTCGTGGCGGGCGATTCCAGTTGGGATGGGGAACGCCCATCTTGTCGAGTCGTTGCTTGCAGTCCAGGATCGTACGATCACCTACGTTGGCGATCGTCACCAGGTCCACGCGCTCCATACTGGCGAGCTGTCCGACGTTGAAGCAGCCTCGTTCCTCCAGGGCGTTGACGGTTCGCACAGGGAGACCGACATCGGCGAGTGACGTCTCCTTGATGGATTCTAGCTCTTCTGCCCGACGCTCTTCGTCGGACATGAACTTGTTGAAGTCCGGGTCCGGTGGTCGTCGACGACGACGGTTCTGGGGACCGAATTGTTTCACCAGATACCTCGTAAGTCTCCGCCGTTGTACTGCTCTTCACTCCTCGGCGTGGCGGGGTTGAGATTGCCGTAGCCATAACGCGGAACATGTTCGGTGGGACCGGTGTGGAATCTGGCCTTGAAGCACGCCTCGCACAGCACCAGCTCGGTGCCGTCGTGGTCGTCGATCTCGATCATCTCCCGGGGTTGGCCGATCTCCTTGCTCTCTCCGCAGTCACTGCACGGTTCTCCCTGCCGAGGGTGGAACGGTAGCCGTCCTTGATCGAACAGCTTCGTGAGCCGGTTGTTCCGCCTGCGGCGGATCAACAGCTCTGTGAGCGAGATTCCATTCTCACCCATCGAGCGACCTCCTATGTCGGATGCCCCTTCTCGTCGAACTCTTTCCAAAGGCCACACGGTTTCGGTTCACAGGCGCCGGCGTAACCTTTGGCCGACTGGTAGGGCTGTACAGGGCCCGTGAACTCTTCGTACGCAATTTGACAGATCTGGACGCCGGCGTAAATGCGAACTGCCTCGACGACGCTCAGTTCGAGTGTCCAGCAGCCGCAGAATCCCACGTCCCCGAAGCCTGCCGTCGAGTGGATGTTGATCCCCAGCCGGCCCACCGAGGAGCGGCCCTCGATGCACGGGACCAGTGTGTGGGTCTCGGTGTACTCAAATGTAGCACCGAGATAGAGCCGTCCGGGGACGAGGACGATGCCTTTTTCGGGGATCTTCAGCGTCCGCGTCTTGTTCTCCTTGGCCATGTCCAGCACGTCTCTCCACTTGGCCAGCTCCAACGGCAGCGGCCGGCGTATTGAATGGCCGATGCCTCCCCGCAGGGAAGAGAACATGCGGGCCCGCTGGATAGCTTTGGTTTCGTCCCGCCGCGAGACGCGGGCGCTGGCGGCATGTTCACGGCGGACCGGGTCCAGATCGGTTCGCCAGACGGGGGATGGTTTCAATCCACAACCGCCACGGCCGCAGGCACGGCGGAGTTGATAGTCCTCGACGGCCGGCATGGTGTCGTAGACCACCAGCGTGTCGGCCAGCCGCAGATTGTAGCTGTTGGGGTTGAGCTGCGCTGGCTCGAACGGGTCGATGATGAGTTCATCTTTCTCCACCAGCTCGCGGATCTTCATTCCTGATAGCTTCATCCTTCGCTGTCTCCTCCCTCCTGGTTATCTTTGCGCACGGTTTCCGGCACAACTTGCCTTTCGAGGACGCCCTCCATCCTGACTTCTTCCTCGGAGACCGTGTCTCCTTCCTCGAATCGTTCGTAGGCCTCTTCCAGTCGGCTGGCCTCGACACGGTAGCGGCAGCGCACGGAACGTACCTCGATAACCTCTGCTTCGTAGATCATGCTTTCTCCTTGGGCGAATAGACTTTGCCTTTGCGCAACAGACGCAGGAACCTTCTAATCGCCTCGTCACGTCCCTTGGCACCCTTCAGCTCCAACTCGTGTCCGGCTAGGCTGAACAGGGTGAAGGTTGAATGTCGGACCTGGGTTCCCTGGCGTACGATGCCGACGCCAAGCGTCTCGCAATACACCATGGCGTAGTCCATGGGACTGGTCCCAGTGACGTTGCCGGCGTGGTCGAGAACCCGGGTCAGCGCCGCCTTGCCCACCCGCTTGATAGGCTCCCCGTGGCTGTCGGTGCAGTCCGGGGGCTTGTAGCGGGGAGGCTTCGGCGGCTCCTCGCCGAAGTATTCTTGCAGGTCGTTCATCTAGCCACAACCACCCTCTTGGTGGTGGGAACCATGATCTCCTGCTCCTCGACTTTGTGCTCAGTACAGAAGTCGATAAACCGCTTGATGCAGCAATCGACGGTGTCGTCGAAGTCCCACACCAAGTTGAGCCGGTCGCGGAGGGCGTCGAAGTCCCAATCCTCGAAGTCCTCGCGGTGGTCGGTGCCCCGGCCGGGCCAGCACATTCGCTGGACGAAGGGGTAGTCGATCAGCCCTTCCTCCCCGCAGCGACCGCAGACGTCGGCGTCCTTCTTGTAGTTGCCCTGGCCGCAGGAGATGCAGTACCGCTTGTAGCACTTGCCCGGCTCCTGGAAGCCGCCCTGGTAGAGCACCAGGTAGCCGCCGGAGCGGCCGTTGGTGCCGATCTGCCAGCGGTGGCCGTAGCTGCAATCGAACTCCCAGATCGTCTGGCGGATGCCGGAGGCCTCCCACCAGTCGCTGTCCGCTCCGACGACGTCGAAGGCGATTGACTCGGTCTCCTTGTCGGGGAACTCTACGTGGGTGACCTTGATGCAGCGGGCGTAGCTCGTGGAGTCGTTCCACGAGTTCATCGTGTTGTAACGTGGGTGCCCTTCGAGGAACTCGCGAATGTCCTTCTTCGAGCGAGGCTTCTTCTTCGGGCGGGTCCAGTGTTGGTTGGCCCAAACCATGTTGATCTCCTAGCCAGGACCGTCAGGGAGACAGCCAAGTTCGGTAAACTCCTTGACGGTGCCTTTGAAGATTAGCGTGCAGCCCTTGAGGGCGCAGGCGTTGGTTGGAAGCCTCCAGACGTCGATCGCGGCTCGCGGTAGGAAGACTTCGTTCATCACTTTCAGCAGCGACTCGTAGTCGGTGCCGATGATGTCCGGGAGCGCCCAGCGATTGGGCATCTCGAAACCGGTCGAGTAGACCAGGTAGCTGTAGTTCATTTGAAGCATGGCCCGCGGGCCACGAGGTAGAGATGGTAGCAGGTCCCGATGGTGACCTGCGTGATGCGGGTGTTCATGAACGCCGGGACAACGGTCATCGACCCTTGCCGCCGGGCCCGCATCTGGTCGAGCCGGCCCTGGCCAAACTCCAGATTGCCGCCCTGGTACTCGGTGTCCTCCGCCAGAGGCACGAAAGCAGTCACCTTGTTCTGGGTCATGTCGGAGAGCCAGTTGATGCTGTGGTGCCATCCGTAGACGCCCTTGTCGCGGGCATCGTACTCGTGCAGCTCAACCGGCGCCATGAGCCGGATGTCGAATCCGAACAAGTCGTAATTCGCCCTCCAGAGCGCGTCTTTCAGCCGGAAGTAGATGGCCGACAGCTCATCCTGAATGGGATGGAGGATGCGAACCGTGCTTCGTCGCACCTGGCGATCTACCCGCTTGGCTAAGTAGCCGATTTCTCCGGGGCGGCCTTCCTTCTGGAGGAAGGCGTTGAGAAGAGTTTGACACTGACCGGGGTCCAGGACGTTGGGAATGGTCGTCAGCCAGTCCCTCATCGTCGTCTCCCCTTTCCGATGTAACGCATCGCGTAGTAGTCCTCGGGATCGTTGCTGTGCTGCGTCGTGCGAAAACAGTCGAACTTGCACGAGCGCATCAAGCACTGGCCGGCCATGTGCCGCTCGGGGACCTCGATGAGGATGATCCTCCGCCGCAGCTCCGGGAGCTGGTCAATGACATGCTCCACCAGCCGCCGGCCTAATCCTCGCCGCCACGCCGTAGGCTCGACAAGCAGGTGTCGAATCTGAACGATGTGGTGATGAACCGTGTAGAAGACGCCCCCCAGGATCTTCTTCTTTGCCAGAAGGACCTTGGGGTAGCAGCTCGGGATCTCGGCGAAGTCCAGCACCTCGTCGAGCGTCCACGCATCGACGGGTCGGAAGACCGTCTGTGAGATCTCCGCCACGCGCCAGGCCTCGCCTTCGCGCATCCAGCGGATGCGTGTTTTCTTCACCGTTCCGAGCATTAGGGTTCCGTGTGGATGGCCGGGTTGAAGTCGTAAACCGTGAACCTCACCCGACCTTGTTCGTCCAGCTCTACAAGCTGCTGGACGTTATTCTCTTTGACCAGTATCCTGGCCGCTTTGCTGAGCGCGTCGACGTAGCGGTTCAACTCGATGTCGTCCCGCTCGTTCCAGTGCCAGTGTAGCATGATGCCCTGGCGTTGGAAGTCCTCGAACACCCGCCACAGCGCTCCGTTGCGACGGGGCATCAGGTCCTCGCTCTCACCTCGCTCCCGACAGTACATGGAGTCGGTGATGATGTGAACCTGGCGGATGCGTCGGGTCTTACCGTGCTTCCGTCGTTTTTCTTCCTCCGCGACGTACCAGTTCAGGGGCTGAAGATACGCCATCATTTCTGCGAAGTTGACCGTGCCTTTGTTCATCATCCCCCACCACACATCGCGTTCGAGTGTGAGGCGGTCGATGGACACGGTGGCCCAGCCGCACTGGCAATTCCAGTTGGAGCCGGACCCGTCTCCGATTAACAGCCAGTCCCAATCCTCGACTCCGAGGCGGTCTAGCATATTCTCCAGCAGCTCCCGCTCATTGATGTCGAGCGGGAGGTGAGGTTGGAACTCAGGCCTCGTCGCCGGCTTCTTCGTCAGCCGGTTCTTCGTCTTCCTCGGCGCCTTCCCGTTTCTTGACGGCGTGCTTCTTTGCTTGTTCATCGAGGGCTCCGATCTGCTTGAGCTTGTCAGCGATCTCTTGAGAGAGGTGAGAATGAAGCTCCACCAGGCGGTCGAGCACGCAACCGGACAGGTAGAGGCAAGCATGGCCGCTGCCCACGATGGCGTCTACGTCGACGATCGGGCCCTCGCGGCCGATCCAGATGCCTCTGTTGACACCGTCTGTGTGGTTCAGCTTTCCGCGGTAGTCGATGAATACGCCGATGCTGCGGACGATGCCGGCATGCTTGTCCAGGACGCCCTGGATGGCCGGTTTCAACTCGTCGACGATCTGCTGATCGAACATGGGTGGCGGCACGTCGCCGGGAGGCTGGCCGACTTTCTTCTTCTTGACCACGTTGGTTCCTTCTCAAAAGCGGTTTTGAGGTTAGTCCTATCCCGAATCCTCGTTTTGACTGACGTCATCCGGGATGTCCAGCTCGTTGAACTTGGGAGTTCGACAGAAGCTGTGTGTCAGATCGTTACCCAGGTTGGCCAGGCGAGCAACAGCGAAAGCGTACACTAGCAACCGCAGCAGTGGGACGTGGAGCGAGACGCAGGTGGCGAAGGCCACCCAGGGGGCCAGACAGAAGGCGCACATCAAAAGCTCGTGCAACCAGCCGTGAAGCCCTCCCTCCCAGAGTTCGACCCTGGCCCTCCAGGACGCGAAGAGGCTGGAGTGCCGCCAGATCTCGATGATCTCCCAAACTGCCAACGAGGCGACGATCAGGTGGATAATGCTCATGTGATTCCGTGTATTTGGTCGCTCGGCGCGTGGCTATCTGCCTATGGCCTTAACGGCCATCGCGCCCACAATGAGGGCACCTGCCAACCCGAGCCAGGGCAGCAAGTATCCGGTCACCGCTGTAAAGATCACCGTGACGACGGTGGCCCCGACAGCGATCGCAACAACGCCGGCTATGCCGGGGTCTGTTGAGCGACTCATCCGATGGGTTCGTCCCTGGGTTCGTGAGGAGTCCAGGGGAAGAAAGCCACCCGGTCTGGCGGCGGCGTGCCATCGGCAAGCTCGCTCTTCTGGGTCGTGCTGCCGGTCGGATACCGCTGAACCAAGGCCTTGCAGGGGCCGAAACGCGGTCCAGGACCGGTATTCCGGCGGACTCCTTTCCGAGTCAGAAACAGCAGCGGACTTCGCGAGATCCCTTCCATTGGAACATCCTCACGGGTACACTAATTGCAGTCCTGCCTTCGTTTGCGACGGCGCTGAAGCCAGCATACCACAAACGTAGGCCCAAAACAAAGGTCGAAGAAAGCGGACACGGAGGTCCTTTCGATGGATCAAGATCCCAATGAAGTTGGGATCGACTTGACGGCGGTCAGCAAGGTCCTCGCGGGCCGGAAGACGCTTCGCCAGCGTAAGGCTGAAGCAATCTCGGAAGCCGTCGACCTCGACTCCATCCTCCAGGTGAATCCGCTCTTGTCGGACCTGGAGCTTACGGGGTTCGAGGACGATCTCACGAGGCGACTGCTAGTCGCTTCTCATCTGATGAACAAGTCGGGGCGGACAACGCTCAAGCCGCTCTTGCCCCTCTTGCTGTCACTCAAGGGGAAGCCGTATCATCTCACGAACCACTTCCCCTTCGAGCCTTTCTTCCGCACTCGCACGGCCGTCTCCACGCTGCTGAAAACGGGGCGGCAGGTCTCCAAATCGACCTCCCTGGCCGCACAAGGTGTGGTGTTCTCGAACTGCATCCCGTACTTCAGCACGCTGTACGTGACGCCTCTGTTCGAGATGATCAGACGGTTCTCCCAGAACTACGTCCGACCTTTCATCGAGACAACTCCTTTCAGCCCGGTCCTCTGCGACCAGGCGTCGATGAAGAACGTCCTCCAGCGGAGCTTCCGCAACCGCTCCCAGATGATCTTCAGCTTCGCCTTCCTGGACGCCGAGCGTACCCGCGGTATCTCGGCTGACAAGAACGTGATCGACGAGGTCCAGGACATGGACAAGGACTTCCTGCCGATCATCCACGAGACGATGTCCGGCTCGGAGGACTGGGGTATTAAGCAATATGCTGGGACCCCCAAGACCCTCGAAAATACTATAGAGGTGCTCTGGGGTGATTCCTCCCAGGCCGAATGGTTCATCCGTTGCCAGCACGCCGGATGTCGCCACTGGAACATCCCTTCGCTGGAGTTCGACCTGGTCGACATGATCGGGCCGTGGCACTCCAGCATCTCCGAGCAGAATCCCGGCGTCGTTTGCGCCAAATGCCGCAAGCCGCTCAACCCTCGTAAGGGCCGCTGGCGTCACCGTTTCCCCGAGCGGCGATGGTCGTTCGCGGGCTACCATGTCCCGCAGATCATCATGCCCATGCACTATGCCAATCCCGAGAAGTGGGAGATCCTTCTCGGCAAGATGGCGGGCAAGGGCAACACGCCGATCCACGTCTTCTTCAACGAGGTCTGCGGGGAGTCGTACGACTCCGGTGCCCGCATGGTCACCGTCAGCGACCTGAAACAAGCAGCCTGCCTGCCGTGGCGACGGGACTTCGATGAGGCCAAGAAGCAGATCGGGGAGTACATGTACCGCATCGTGGCCGTCGACTGGGGTGGCGGTGGCGGTGTGAAATCCGGCGTGAAGAAGCACAGCTCCGAGAAGCTGTACCAGTCCTACACCTCGATCGCCGTGATGGGCGTGCTGCCCAGCGGCAAGATCGACGTCCTCTGGGGCCACCGCTCGTTGCACCCGCACGAGCACGTCTTCGAGGCGAAGATGATCATGGGCGTCATGCACCACTTCAAATGCAGCCACGTCGTCCATGACTACACCGGCGCCGGCTCCCGCCACGAGACGATCATGGTCCAGGCCGGCTTCCCCTTCAGTCGCTTGATCCCCGTAGCCTACACCGGCCCGGCCCGCGGCGACATCTTCACGCCCAAAGCGGCTACGGAGCTTCATCCGCGGGATCACTTCCAGTGCGACAAGTCCCGGTCCTTGGGCTACACCTGCGACATGATCAAGCATGGCCAGCTCCGCTTCTTCCAGTACGACCACCAGAGCAACGATGATGCCGGCCTGCTGTGGGACTTCCTGGCCCTGGTCGAGGAGAAGAGCGACATGGGAGGCGGGAAGGACAGCTTCAAGATCGTCCGCGATCCCAGCATGCCCGACGACTTTGCTCAGGCGGTGAACATCGGTGCCATGGCCCTCTGTCACATGATCAACAAGTGGCCGGATCTCACGGAGTTCACCGGGGCGAAGATCTCCAACGAGGCCCTCCAGGCCACCTTCCCCACGAAGGTCAAGGACTGGGACGATATTGGATAGGCTCGCCCGCAAGTGCCCGGCAGCGCTTGCGGTAAATCGGATGAACCTCGGATGGGCCTCGGATGAACCTCGGATGAGAGCCCAACGTAAGATACGATCTTACGTTACTCCCGCACGACGAGGGGGTCGGGCAGGCCGTCCAGAACGGGCGGCAGCCAGCCTCGTTGATGGCTCATCTGAATCAGAGCCTCCTGATGAATCTGCCGGAGACCCAAGGCCTCGACGGCTTCGAGGGGGGCGTCCGGATTTCCAGCGCGCAAATGCCTAGTGCTGGCCTTCAACGCCTTCACGGGGACCTTCCGGCTCCGCAGCCAGGCCATCATGCTGGCGTGGACGCTGTGCCAGGGGGTCTCCTTCTCCGGGATCTCCCAGTCTCGCCGGCTCAGCCAGCGAAGATAGTCGGGCAGGATCATCTCCACCGGCATCGAGGCCAGCCGGCCCAGGTCGAGCCCCGGGGGTCGGTAGACGGAGATGATGTCCCCGCCGGCCCACCTGACGATGGGCGCCCCCGCTGCGGTGGTGATCGCAAAGACTCCCTGGTGGTCGGTCTCCAGCAGCCACCTCTGCAAAGTGCCTATTCTCGACATCTTCACAAATACGGGCCACTGATGGGGCCATTTGAGCTGAAACTTGCGCGGAGCCTCGGCCGCGTGGCGGAGGATCGTCTCAGGAAGCCCCAGACGACGCAGGAGAGCCGCCATTGCGTTGAACGACCCGTCCACGCCCAGGACGACCTTGGGACCGGGACGCCCTGTAGGCCACGCTACGGCGGCCTCAGCGGCACATACGGCCACCCCCCATGCGAACTCGGCCTCGGGTCCGGTCTGGGCCAGCTTCTCGGCCATTTTCCTCCCGAACCGGGGGGTATGGGTATCTGGAGCTTGGATCGACCTCGCCATCAGCTTCGGGTCGCACTCGGAGAGCTTCCCGTTGGCAATTCGGTAGTGCCGCATCTGGAAGCCTTTGCCGTCCCAGCCGAGCTGCTCGTGGCCCCACTCGATCTGCGGCTCGTGGAAGGCCAGGGCGATCTCCTTCAGAAACTTGGCCCCCTTGCTCTTGGCGATCTGCTGCTGGCACTGCTCCAGGGCGAGCTGGGCAACCCGGGTGCTGAACTTCTCCTTCTCGTCGACGAGGAAGGGCACGCGAGTCTTACGGGTGAGCAGGTAACCCTCGTACTCGGTCGGGGCTTGCCGGTGAAGGATGACCCGTTCGATGCGCACAACACCATCCAGCAGCAGGCTGCCTTTGCTGGTGAACCAGCGATCGTTCCGCTCGACGATGGGCATGTCGCCTCGTACGACGGCCTCGCGGACGTGAAGCCGGGGCCGCTGACGAAGTGGGGAGGTGGACGGCAGACACGCCTGGACGGCCTTCAGCAACTCGGGGTCGATCTCCTGGAGCCGGCGGAAGAGGGTTAGCGTCTCGCTCTCCGCCGCCCGCCGGAGCCAGCTCCGCATCGCCTCACGCCACGGCTTGGCCTTCACCTGTAGCCGGCGAACCAGGTCGGTGATCGCCTGAGCGCGGAGGAAGTGGCCGACACGCTCGCGGCTGATCCGCTCGGGTCCAGCCACAATCAGGTCGGCGTCGAAGTGCCAACAATGCAGCAAGGTCTCCGGGGAGAGCTTCATGTCCCAGAAGATCAGCCGGCGGCCGTTCAGCGCCGACCAGGAGCCGCTGGTGCCGTTCTCCCCGGCCCGCCAGGCTACGATCGGCAGCGGCCGGAGCGAGCTGCTGAAGTTCCTGGCTTGCATCCCGCACATCAGCAGCGGGTCCTGGACGGCCACGGTGTAGGTGGTCGGGTACTCCAAGGCGGCCGGTAGGCCAGCAATGCCGCTGTCGATCTCGCTGCGCTGGGCCAGGTAGAACTTGCGGTCGGCGGGGCGGGCCTCGCGACCGATGAACAGCAATCCCGAGATGAGCCCCGGGGCGGCGAAGTAGGGGATCACCAGGACATCGTCCCAGCCTTTACCGGGGAACAGTTCGTGCTTGTGCTTGCTCCTGGGCTGCGTCTTGGTGGCATTACGGAAGGCCCGGTAGGCCCGGTTGGCTGAGCAGGAGCCGAAGAACGTCGCTGGTCCGGCGAGCTGCCGCTCCTGGCTGCCGATATTGCCCACCAGCATCAGCTTCTGCCGCAGGTAGCGAATCCGATCGGACTGCTCGAAGACCAGATGATGACGGCAGTGCTCCCAGAACTGGGCGAGCTTGGCCTGGCGGCGGACACGGAGACTGAACGACTCGGCCGGCTCCGGGGCGAGCAGCTTGGGTGGGACGTCGATCCCCTCGTAGCTCAGGCGAGTAAGGGCGTCGACGGGAGGGATCTCCCAGACGGCGGCGGCCAGGGAGAGCATGTCTCCCGAGCTTTTGCAATCAAAGCAGTAGTGCCACGCCCCGCGGGTTGTGGTATCCTGGTGGATACTCAGACGCTCGCCCGAGCAGAGTGGGCAGCGCGTCGTGAGGGGCAAGGCACGACCACGGACAGGAACCCCGAGCGCGTGCAGCACTTGATGCCACGCCACACGGATGTTCAGCTCTTTCAAGAGGGGAAACGACATGCCTTCACAATCCGTTGCTGTCCTCGATCCGCCCTCGGACGCCAACCGCGAAGAACTCGCACGCCTGGTGAAGGTGTACGACTTTCCGCCGTTCGTCAAGCGGGCCGACCTTCAAGCGACCATGCAGCCGGACCGTATCGCGGTGACCACCTACGCGGACCCGCGACACCGGCGCTATCCCTGCCACTCGGCAGCCGCAACCTGGTTGTCCGGGCTCTACTTCGAGGAGAAGAGAGCCGAGTACCATCCTAAGGATCAAGAGCGGATTTCGCAACGCCTGCGCCATTACGCAGACTACTTCGGGATCATGCCCCACTACGAGAGGATGGTCAAAGCAGCCGCCGAGATGCACAAGGAAGCCGATCTGCCGGATTCCTCCTACGCCTATGTGTGGGTCGACGGCGACGGCAAAAAGGAGCGGCATCTGCCTCTCCGCTCGGCCATGGAGGTCAAGGCAGCCGCGGAGTGGCTCCACAAGTACCAGGATCGCCTGCCCTACCACGACCGCAACACCTGCGCGGTCAAGATCCTGGAGAAGGCTGCCGAGTTCGGCGCCGGCATCGAGTCCCGGTTGACCGACTACCTGGAGAAGCAGGCCGGCATGGGCGTCTGCGACCCGGTCGAGGTCTACACGATGATTATGCAGCGGGCCAAGCTGACGAAGTCCGCGGCTTATCGGGAGCAGATCGAGAAGCTGGCGGCCACGGTCAAGGACAAGCCCCGGGTGGCCTTCGCGCCGGAGCAGATGGTCAAGCTGGCCGTCACCATGGACACGGTCGACCGTGCCCTGAATCTCGACGGCCGCTACGGGAACATCATCAAGCGGCCCGAAGACGTGATCTTCAAGGCCACGTTCACGAAGCTCGCGGCGGATCGGGCAGAGCTGTGCGCCCTGACGACTGGCAACGTCTACTCCAAGGAGCAGCTTGCCAAAGTCTCGGCCGACGACTTGGAGGCACTCTTCGGGACGGACTTCTTGAATGAGGTCCGACTCGGAGGAGACATCGTCGACACTGAGAAGTTCGCTGAGGTTGCACACACCCTGCCGCGACCCGACGCGGAGTTGCTCGACAAGCTGATGGCCGAGACCGGCCTGACGCCGACAATGCAGAAAGCGGCCAGCGTCACGCACGGCCTCAGCAACGAGGAGCTGGAGCAGCTCGCGGCTGCTTACGAGACTCCGTCGTAACGACACTCGCCACGGAGGGCTGAAGGTGTCCGGTAATCCGCTTGGATTGCAGACCTACCGCGGTCTGCGCATTTCCCCCAATGCAATCGGGGGACAGAACGACTTCGACAACTTCAAGCTCCTTGCGGATCGCGTGGCCGCGCTGCAAGCAGGTGGCGGCGAGTTCGATCCCACTGATCTTGAAAACGCGATTGCTGCGTTGGAAGCCGAGCAGACCGTACAAGACGGCCGGCTGGATGGCATCGACGGGGACCAGACTACGCAGGATGACCGGCTGGACGCCCTGGAAGGTGCCCAGATCGGCCCGGACAACATCCGCTGGGACGACATGCTGATGTCGGGCTTGGCGTTCGAGAAGGGCACAGTCGCCCCGGACTTGATTGCCTTCGGTGCCGACGCTGAAGCCAAAGTCTACGGCTTCGCCCCCGACCGAACGGAGTTTATGTACTCCATCATCCAGTTTGCTCACCGGATGAAAGCCGGCTCGGAGGTCCGCCCTCACGTTCACTGGACTCCCACGGACGCCGGGGCCGGGGGCGTTGTCTGGGCGCTCCGCTACGCCTGGGCGAGTATCGGAGAGGCCTTCTCTTTCACCACAATCACGGCCGATCCCGACGCCGCGGGGGGAACGGCCTGGGAACATCAAGTAGCTGCCTTGCCCGCTATCGAGACGGGCAAAGCGGAAAGCTCCATCATGGTGCTCGTACTGCTGCGAGACCACGACGTTGAAGGGGACGACTACAATGCCGACGCCGCCTTTCTCCACTTCGATATTCACTACCAAGTGGAAAAGATGGGTACGGTCAACGAGTACCCTGCTGCCTAGTCCTCCTGGAAGTAGTTCGGGTAGTCCCGAATGAGCTTCTGGATTGCCTCGTCGACGTGGGTGCCCCGGGCAACAGCGGCCTGCCCGGGGATCTGGACCTCCGAGTCGTTGTCGTCACTGCTGACAATCCAGACCGGCTTGCCGAGGACTTCGACGGTCAGGCAGCCCTTGGGGACGAGAACCGGCTCCGGCTGCGCGTCAGTCTTGCAGGTGTTGGAGATGTTGGGCCTGGCCGAAGAAAAGCGACCCGTCTCTTTTGCCTGCCAGTAGCGTGGACCGAACTCAACCGCGCCCCGGTTAGCAGCTTTGCCTTGGCAATCCGGATCGGTGCCTTGCAGCGTAACGAACTGGCTGATCTTCTCCAGCACCTCGCTGACGGGACCATGGCCCTGCTCCACCGTGGCACCGTGCTGATCCCGCAGGTGGAAAGTGAGTTCCGGCTCGTACGAGTCCCCGACGTACTCCGCCATGCTCAGGTAAGCCTCGTGCTCCCGGCCGGCGATGAAGACCTGGGCGGCAATATGCCCGGGGTCATCATCCTCCCAGGCGCGATCGCCGAGGGGCTCGTACACCCAGGCGTGCCTTTTGCCCTCGTTGGTCATGAAGAAGGTGTGATCCTCTTCGGCATTGTCCACCTCCCAGTCGACGACGACCAGGTCGATGTCCACCGGGCACTCGTATGCCTGTACGATTCCACCTTCTAGGTTGATGACCATGCGGGGTTGAGTCTCCCCGTATGTGGCCACAACACGAGCCATGCTCTCCGTGGAAACGAGTGCGCAGACCACGTCTTGCTCGTTGATCAAGGCCCAGTATTTGACCGTAGGGTCCAGCCTTTTTACGTCGGAGGGGGCGTTGCTGATGGTGAAGGGCACTTGTGCCTCCTTTGTTCGCAGGGGAGACAGCGATTGACGCCGTCTTCACCAGCGACGAGTTGATAGTCTTGCCTGGGACAGGTCTCGCACTGTTGCAGGACAAGTTTGCGCTCCTTGAGCTTCTCCGCCTCGTAGGCGTTCTGGAGCCCGATGGGCTCGTACATGGCGACGATGGCATCCCCGTGCAACGGGGCACCGATCCGCGGCCCTATGAGAAATTGCGCGTACATGGTCTCATTCCCGATCGGGAATCTCAAAACCGCTTTTGAGGTTCTAAGTATCCTTCAACCCCGCCGTCTTGGCGATGCTTTCCCGATCGGGAAGATCATCATCCTCGCTGCGGAGCCGCTGGTGGATCTTGTGACGGAGCTTGTTGGCCCTGTCGATCAGGCTGTCCAGGTAGTCGATGGCCTCCTCCCCGGCCTCCTCGTCGTCGTCGAAGAGGAAACGCTGGGTGAGATCTTCGATACTGAGGACATCTGCTTTGAGGCCGCGGCTGTGCGTCCGCACGGCCATGCCTCCTTTTTTCTTAGCCATCGCGTTTTCCGAACTGCTCTTCGAGCTTGGTCACGATCTCGGGCGTGATCATCGTTCCAGCGTCACCAAGATCTCCCCTGGTGGCGAAGTATTCTGCCATATCTCCTTTGGAGGAGCCCTGCCAGTCCACGCCAGGCGTCAGCCGGTGACGTCGAATGAAGACGTGGATCTGGTGGCCCGTGGCATTGACCCGCATGAAGCGGTTGTAATCGGCGATTGCAGCGCGGCGAATAGCGCGTTCGTCGGGGGTCATAGATTTTCCTCGCGGAAACACCCACGCCGCTGTCGCAGGACAGTACGACCTCGGTACTCTCCTTCTTGTAGGATCTCATTCGCACGCTTCAGCAGCTCGTTGGTGACGAGCCGGAAAGCGGGATGAGGAATGATCAGGATAGGACCGCCCCACAAAGATGAGACGGCCTTCTCTGCTTGAACTCCACAGGCGACGATCACGCGGGGATCTCGTTCGAGGATCACCTGCAAGACATGCTTCCTGTCTGGAGGCATCCGCGAGCCGGGCTCGGGCCCGACCTTTGGCGTCGTGTTGTCGTAGTGGATCTCTTCGGAGATCCCGTCCGTGAGCACCCGCAGACGCTGACCGCTACGGCTGGCATGCAGGGCACGCAGCCATGACTCTCGCGGCCAGGTCCCACGACGGGCGTAGACGGGGCTCCAGGGATTCTGAAGAAAGATCACAATCATCGTGGCTTGTCAGTCTTCTGCAAGTTCCGGATTCTGCAACGGATCGCTCCGCCAGCACAGGCACTCTCCGCCTTTATGGTGCGGGCAGTCGGGGGCATGGCTACCACCGAACGGTAGCTTCTCATCCTCCTTCTTGTCGGCCACGAATTTTCCGCGATCTCGGGCTCGTTGCCGATCCAGCTCTCGTCTCCTGGCCTCACGATCGCAGATTGCAGCGTCGATGGCAATCCTCTCCTCAGGGACGGCGATGCCTTTCTCCTTCGCAGCCATAGCATGGGCGGAGCACAACGTCTCGGTGCGAGGATGTTTCAGCTTGCCGTTGCAACAGCGCAGATACATCGGCGTCGGGTCGTTCGGTTGCCAGTGTACGCACAGCTTGGCCGCCGCACAGCGCCCTTCATCGGGGATGCTACAGCGATTGTAGTTGATCCGGTTCTTGTCGGGCACGTCCTTCCAGAGGAGAACTGCCTTACGAGTGGACTCCCGAGGTGGTTTACCGCCACCAGCCGATACGGGAGCGACCCGGCTCCCGTATCGACCCAGCCAACGAGAGAAGGCCTCCTCCACGCCTCGGGAGATGGCTTCTAAGACCTCTGCCCTGGTTAGTTGAATCATGGTTCGGAACCCTCATCGTCCTCTTCGTTGTTGAACTCGATCGGCTCCATCTCCTGCTCTTCACACTGGGGAGTGAGCCCGCAGAACGGAGTGCCGATCTCGGCCAGCTCGTAGGCCCAGACGGACTTCACGTGCCGGCACTTGGGGCACCGCCAGAAGGTAAGAGCATCCTGGACCTCGTCCTCTCCAACGACGGCCAACCCGGCCTCCTTCAGCCGGCGGATGAAACGATCGGCATAGATGCCGGCCTCCGCTTCGTTGGTCACCTCGTCGGTGTGCCAAGCGACGAGAATTTCGCGGAGCTTCTGCTTGGGTGAGCTATGAATGTCTTCTTCGACGACAACGAAGTCCGACAGCTCGGGCGTACCATACTCGGCCAGCACGCCCACGGTCGACGTAGCCGTCTTCAGCAGCACGTCCATCGCAGCGGCGATGTCGCCGAGATTGGCAATCTTCTCGTCGTACACGACGTCGATGCTCAGTTGTCCGGTCTTCATGTAACCCTCGTGACCTTGTAGAGGATAGGAACGACCTTGCCGGTCGCGGGGTCCCTCTGTTTGGCGTCGGCGGTGGTACCCCGCCTGACACATCCGCCTTCGTCGCAGTCCAGGTCCTCGTAAGGCGTGCCGGACTCATGCACCGTCATGGTGAAGAAGGCGTTGTCCCCGGGGATCAGGTCTCCGAGGGGATCGGCGCCGGTGCCGACCACGCGGACGGCGAATCGTCGTTCGGACATGGGCATTTCCATGCGTTCCTCCATCAGCTCTGCGCTGAAATGGTTCTGGGCTCGGCGAAGAGCCTCGTCGAAGGTCTGGTCCGGTACGTCGTGCTTGGCGTCGGCCTGTCTGCACAAGTGCATCAGGTCGGCCAGGAGGTCACCCAGCACCGTCTCCAGACCGTCTTCTTCGACGGTTAATCCTGTCCGCGCCGCAAAGACCTGGAGGGCTTCCAGGCCCCAGTCGGCCCGCGTCTCGTTGGTGGGAGAGTTGGGGTCGCGCGCCAGGATTTCTGGTATCGCACTCACAGGCAAGAGATTGTCCTCAGGTTGGGGTCCAAGGCTTGGACGGCCTTGGCCAGTTTCACGGTGGCCTCGATTCGCGGGTCGTCTTCGTCCCACTGCTCGATCACCTTGTCGACGAACCCCAGGAAGATATGCAACTTCCGCTGCACCAGGCTGGGGTGGTCTAGGGCCATACAACCACCTAGCTGCCGCATGCGGCGAGCCGACGTGTCGTTGGCGAGATCGCGGACTTTGTCGTCGATCTCTTTGACTTCTGCGGTGATAGGGAGTTCCTTGTTTTCTGCCATCGGCTGGGGATCTCCACGTCTTTGTAGCACAGGAGGCATTTGCTGCACGTCCAGCGCTTTCGTTTCTCATCGCCGTGGTCGTACGGGCAGACGAAGTTGCCTGCCGCATGACGCATCACAGTCTTGGTCTTGTCCCGGAACACGAGGTCCACCTTGAACCTCGGCGGGTCGTCATCGTCGACCATCATGTAGGCCCGACGTACACGACCCACGCGAGGCGGGGCACCCGTCTCTCGATCGCAACTGAACCACATGAACACGTTGGGCAGCCGCGCCATCCGTCGAAGGATCGGTAGGATCTCTTCGAGCCTCCAGCTCCGCGTGTAGAACCCGAAGTCGGTCTTCGGGCACTTCGTCATGATCGACAGCCACGAGACCGCATACCACGGTTCGTGAAAGTCGCCCACGACATGCGGGCGGAAGTATTCGGCGCTGACGCGGCGGATCTCCGTGCTCATCCAGTCCACGAAGCCCTCTTGCTCTGCCAGAATGAGGTTACGCTTGTGAGCCTCCAAGGCCTTCGGCGAAGCCAGCCGGCCTTTCAACCCGTAGCAGAACATCTCACACAGTCCGGACTTACCTGGGCAGGTGATCCCCGCGGGGACCGACCACTGCCAAACCCGGAAACCGAGCTTGCGGTTTCCTAGATTGATCACGTTATCTCGGAATCTTCCTTGTGGGGACCGGCGTGAGACCGGGCCCCGTCTTGGTGATCTTGTTGAACTCCTCCTCACGCCGCTCCGCCATCACCGCCTGGTCCTGCTGTTTGAGCTGCTGCCTGGTCAGCCGGCGGTTGTGCCGCTGGAGGACCTGGGGCAGAGCCCGGAAGCAGTGGGAGATGAAGGTGGCCAGGAACTCTCCCGCGCTGTCGTGAAACAGCTCGTAGAATCCCTGGTCGTGATCGTGAGTTTCCAGGTCGGGGGTGCGATGGCAGCACTCGTGTAGGTAGAGATCGCCCACCTCGGCGAAGCCCTCCACGGTCAACGTCCGCTTCCCCAACCACTTGCGGTCGATAGCGACGTAGCTGCGGGCGTCGGTCCAGCCGGCGGCCTTCTCCGACAGCCCGATGACCACCTTGCGGTTGCAGGCCTTGTTGGGGTTGTCCCGCCGGTAGGTGAAATCGACGTCGTCGTCCGTCTCGTCGACCAGGCGGAGACGCTGCTGGCATCCGCTGATCAGCTCCACCCAGATTTTCTCGGCCGGGCGGCGCTTGTCCTCGGGGACCAGCTCGTAGGTCTCCTTGAACCCCTGGGCCAGGCTCTCGAAAGGTACCAGCTTCAGAGGCGGGAGGTTGTAGGGATAGATCAGCCGGGCCCAGTCCACCAGGGACTCCATGTCCTGGCACTCCATCCGGTCGAGTGTCTCCTGGGCCAGCACGAAAGCCAGGCCCTCGCGATGGATACGATCGCCGAGGCGGTCTCCCCGCTCGCAGACGGTCAGCTTGTGCCGGTGCTTGTGGCAGGAGAAGACATCGGCGAACTTGTAGTGCCGGCCGGTGACGGCGGTGAAGAGGTTCATCCCCTGCACCTCGTCCCAGGTGTACTCCCCGGCCTTGACGGCCCTCGACATGCTCTGCCGCTCGGAGTCGTCCCAGGACTTCTTCTTCTTGATGGTCCGGGTCCTGGCCCACTGGTTGACGACGGGCTCGACCTTCTTCCAGACGAGGCAGTCCCGCTGGATGTCGTTCCGCGCCATGTTCACCTTGAACCGCTGGCGGCTGACGACCTCCCCTCCCACGCCGAAATGGCTCTTGTAGAAGTCGCGGACGTGGGCGCCCATGTTGTAGACGCTCAGCTTGGCCGAGTCGTCCAGGGCGACGTAGGCCTCGTCGAGGACGTGGTCCCACTCGAACTCCTCGGGATCGTGGGAGATCAGCACCGGCTCCTCCTCCTCGACGGAGAGCCAGACCTCCAGCGGCATCATCCAGCGACACCAGAGCTTCAGCTCCCGGGCCGTCTCAGCCAGGGCGGTGGGAAGCAGGTGGAACTGATCGTACAGCTCGATCGTGATCTCGCAGCCCTTGACGGGAACCTCGCGGTTGCGAGGGATGAAGCCCATCCGCTTGGAGATGTCCGTCTCCAGGTCCCACATCCCGGTCCGCCAGACATTGCGGCCGAAGCTGAACATCTGGCCCCGGCCGACACGGAACGTGCCGTAGGTCTTCCGCTTCTTCTCCTCCGCGGATTGGGGTTGGCCTAGAATCTTGAAGTTCGTTTTGATCTCGTCCATGTCCTTGAAGCCCCTCCCGTCGTCGTTCAACAGGATGCACTTCTGGCTGAGGACTACGTCACATCGTCCGGCGCCGGCGTCGGCGCTGTTCATAATGCCTTCCAGGGTGGCCTTGGAGACGCTGCCAGCCTGGCGGGTCATGACCTGGTAGAGCAGGTCCTGGTGGGCCTCGAAGGCCTCGAAGTTTCCGTCGTTATTGACTCTTGCGTCAGGCATGTTTTCCTTCTCGCTGGCGACAGGCCTTGCACCACCGATCATCGTCGACCGGCGAGTCGTCCGCGTACTGGTTTACCCAGCGTCCGCGCCGCCCGCTCGGCTTGTACCCGCAGATGGCCTCGGACTGGGGTCGCGGGATCTTACCGGTCGGGCCGGCTTCGACTAGATGGACCACGTTTCCACCGTTGGACCTGGCCCTGATGAGCTTGGTCATTGGGGATGGGTCTCCTCGATCTTCCTGTAGATGCCAAGGTCATTGATGATGTCTTCGGCGACTCCGGCACGCATGGCGTACACGTTGTGCAACTGGCCGTCACAATAGGTCTTCCAGCCAAGCTGGTCGCTCTTCAGTTCCCAGTCATGGCCTCCCCAGTAGAATCGGCCCCACGCAGCGATGTCGTCGAGGGTGGGGGCGTAACCGAGGTGGACCGCGTTGAGAAGCGTGACGGCCATCCGTGCTTCGTTGGCGTAGGCGTTGGTGACCTGGCCGAACTTGACGCCGTCCGGGTCGACCAGGTCGAAATGGAGAGCGTCCCCGGCGTGCCGAAACTCGTAGCGGCCGGTGGCACTGGTTGCCGGTCTGTCCTCAGTAAGCTGCTCGGGATACTTGGCCTTGATAGCTGCCCACTGCTCGTTGGTTAGTTGGCTACGATCTTCGATCCCGTGATCCTCCAGCCACTCGTCCAGGTCCACGTCGACCTCGAAGGGTCCGTGGTGGGCCATGTACTCGGGCAGGTGGTTGGCCAGGTTGTCGCTGTCGTAGTTGTTCAGCTCGAAGTCAGCGATGTCGTCCGCGGACATCCGCAGGAACTGATCGGTGGCATCGAACTCCGTGTTGCCGCCGCAGTCGGTGGCGTAATCGCGGACCCAGTGCTGCGGCCGGAAGACGGCCATCAGCCGGGGCGCGTCATTCTTCGGGTTTCCGGCCACGAAAGGCCTCCTGTGCTGTGTGCTTCTCTCCCGGCAAGACCGGGATCTCCACCCATTTCCTGCGGATCAGCGGCTTCTTGATGCCGCAGATCTCCACCAGGAACGGGAGTTTGAACTTCGGGATCTCCAGGCAGTAGACCCCCCAGGGCTCCTGCATATCGAGGACGGCGCGTTCGTCATGGCCCAGGAGCAACCCGATACCAAACCAGCGTTTGACACCCAGCTCCGGCTGATAGGCCGGCTTGTGCCCAACGGCTGCCGATTCGTGGTTGTAACCGAAGAAGGGAACTTCGCAGTCGCTGTCTTCGCGAAATTCCGTGTAATGAGCCAGAACATCCCATCTACCGAGGTGGCAGTGCGTGAGGTGCTCTAAGGCCCGTGCTCGATCGTTCCAGGCGACGTCACTCCGCTTGCTGCGGATCTCCACCTCCAGGATGATCGACGCCAGTCGGAGGATCATTGGTGAACTCCTCTGCCGCTTCGGCGTGTTGAAGGTTGTAGAAGTCGACCCATTCGTACCCGCAAGTCGGGCAGCGCGTGTTGCAGAGGATGGTCGACTCGTCTCCGTCGCTGACCAGCGGCTTGTCGGACTCGATCTCGTCCCCGCCGCATTTGGGGCAGTGAGCGCCGCGGTGCTCCAGGTAGAAACACAGCTCGTCAGCGGTGATGGGCGCCGGGTTGCCGCTGTCTTCGCGACGAACGACGCCGGGCTGGTTTTCGAGGTACGCCTCGTAGTTCGAGCAGCACTCGGGACAGTCGAGCCAGTCGTGCTCATGGCTGCCCCATTTATCGCAGGCCCAAGGCGGCCCGGCCGGGGCCTGCGGTTCCTTCTCGAACAGATCGGGGCGGAACTCTGCAAGAACCCTCTTGAGGACCTTCCTGCCGAGCGTGTTGAAGTCCTCCTCGGGAATCCCTCCACCCAGGTCGTGGACACACTGAAGCTCGGCTGTCTCGCGGGCGATCCACTCTTCCATGCCGACCTGCCGGTTGGCATCCAGTCGATCGTTGTAGCTGGCCATTTACTCCTCTTCTTCTGTACCTACGACGTAGCCATCTCGCTGAACTACACCGTTGATGTTGACCTTGCGGACATGCCAGCCGCCGAGCTTGGTGTTGATGTGTTGGGCCAGCTCGACGTCGGTTATCTCCTTGACCACCACGTTGAGTCCCGGGTAGTTGCCCGGGGCCCAGGAGACCTCCAGGCGAAGATCTTCGCTGAGACCCAGCCAGGCGATCAGGTTTCCCGAGTCGGGGCAGATCAGCGCCGTGTTGCCCCGCTCGCAAAACTCGTCGCCGGCACACAACGTCGCGGACATCAAGTCTGCGGGCGGCCCGTCGCACTCGTGGTGCTCGTTGGTGCGAACTTGCTGCCCGCAGTCGTCACAGAACAGGGTTGCCCCCTGGTCTTCATTCAGGTATCCGCTGGGCATGGTAGCTCCTTGGGTTCAGCCGACTTGGCGACTTCTACGAGAACTCTTCCTCTTCTTCGTAGTCGTCGTCCTCGGAGTCGGAGCCGATCTGGTTTTCCAGCGTCTCGATGCGGAGGGTCAGCTTGTCCACCAGTTTCTCCAGACGGTAGACACGGTCACGCAGTCGAGTGGTTTTGCTGGGTTTTCGCTTCGGTGGTCCGTCCGGCCAGGTCAGGCCGTACTGTTCACGATCATTCACCAAGCCAGTAATGTTGGCCCGGTTGACCCGAAACTCGGGTTCCGAGCCAAGAGTCTCCATGAACTTCTCCGCGACCGCCTCGTAGGTCGGACGGTGCTCATGGACCCAAGCCTGGGTCTTTTCCGACAGCAGCCAGTTCATGACCTGCCAGACCTGAGGGTTAGTCAGGCGATTTGGGCGCATGCGCTGACTGGGTGCAGCAGTAGCAGTTGACACAATACCATCCTTTCAGTTGAAATTACGTTCCTGCCGGAGTTGTTCACGGCAGCTTCTTGTACGCCGCCTTCTTTTCCAGCTCAGCTCGCGCGTCGGCCAGCATGGCCGAGAGGGCGAACTCGTAGAAGGGGAAGGCGTCACCTGCCACGAACGGGCAGGCTTTCATTTCCAAATGGAGGTGGCTGAGATTCTTATGGCCGTCCACGCTTCGCTGGACGAACCACAGGTCACGCAGGAAACCGGGTGAGTTCTCGTAGTCGAACCCGATTGCGGCGTGTTGAGAGAACAGCAATGTGTGGATGCACCACCATTCGTTTGCGTCCCTGGAAACCCATTCCGACGCGCCGATGGCGTCGTCGGTCCACGAGCGGGCCTCGTCCTGGGAGGTGATGTTGCCGTCGAGGATCTCCCCTTCGACACCATCAACGATCTTCTCGATCTCCTCCCAGTAGAGGCCGTGGGCTTCCTGACGATCGAGGTCAGTCATTCCCAAAGGATTGGACATCATCCCTTTTTCTGTTGAAGTGGCGGCAGCACAATACGACCCTGTTTCACCTCCCATTTGGGCTTGGACGACTTGCTGACGAGGTCGTATATGCGCCGTTTAAGCAGGAACTCGCGACCCAGCGCGGCCTGAAGAAACTGGGGCGTAGAGACAGCCGTACGCCCGCGGAAGCCTTGCTTCTTGAACGCTGCAACGGCTCTCGCATCGTCAACGTATTCTGCGAAATGCTCGATTATCTCGCCGAGTCCCACCCAGCGGCATCGTTTACCGTTACGGGCGTTTGCGGCGATCCACTTGCGGAACGCATTGTAGGTGGGAAGTCGAGCTTCATTAGCGGCATTGGCCGGCGGCGACGAGGCTTTTAGATACCGTCTCCCGCGTTGGCTGTTGTCGGAGCCTTCTCGGAGCATCCAGCCGCCGTCTTGCATGCTGCCAAGACGGTCCAGCACAAGCATCCGCCGGCCAAGCCGTTCTTGTTTGTCTCGGTCGTCCGTTCTGCTTTTAAGCTCTTTAGCGTAGCGAGCATAACGTCGCAGTGCCTCACTGGTTTCAATGAGGTCGTAGCAGAGACGTGCGACCGTATCGACGTCTACGGCAGTGTTTGATGGCACACGCGCGTACACCGCCGCTGTCGTCAGGCGAGTCTTCATTGATACCTCGTAGTTAAAGTTAAGACTGCGCCTTCTTCTTCTGCGTTCGCGGTTTCGACGCAGTAGTCTTGGCAGCCTTGTCGGGGTGACGCCACATCTTGTAGATGCGGTGGATAAGAGTGTGCAAGGGTTCTGCGGCTTTCAGCAACTCTTCGTACTTGGCATGGTCGTCTCGGGAGCGGCCATAGATGCCGATCTCCGAGAGGTCACGGGCCAGAGGGTTACCCTTGACACCACCGCGCCGGCCAGACGTGGTCGCGGCCTTGATGTTGGCAATCAGCTTGCGAATCTGTGCAGTGCCAGTAGGACGCTCCGGCTGCGGCGGCGTCTCTCCAGGCTCGATCGCCTCGAAATCGGGGATGTCCTGTCCAGGATACTGGCGCTTGTACCAGCTCTGGGCCCTTGCCATAACGTCCTCGGCAGTTCGATGCTGAAGACCGGCAGCCTCCCTGTCGAGGGCGTCGTCGGCGAGGGTTTCCAGCTCGGCGGCCCGAAGCCCTTTGTACCAGGCGATCATCGCAAGCAAGCGAAAGACACCAGGATGGTTCCTCGTCTCCCCGAGAATCTTCCCGAAGTACAGGATATGCTGCTCGCTGAATCCCTCGTCGGGCACGCCCGCGTTGGCCAATTCGCCGCGAACATTGCGGAGCTTCACGTACCGGTTGAAGGCGCGAATGGAGATCTTGTAGAGCGTACAGATCTCCTCCTTCGGCACGCGGGCCTTCTTGAAATCCTCGTACGCGCCGATCAGCGTGTCCTGCCGGGATACGCGCTCTCCGTGGTCCCGGTTGAGCCGGTTGGCCAGGGCGTTCTGGACATGCTGGACGTCGCAGTGATGGAGCACGTAGACGCCTACCCAGTCGCTATGTCTCAGCCGCTTCAGCAGCGTAAGATAGCGATGCACGCCGCCGAGAATGACATACAAGCCCGTCGCCGGGTCCTGACGGACCACGAGACGCTTGCAGTAGCCGTTGTCCGCCATCTCTTCTTCGAGATCCGCCAACCGTCGCTCGTCGTAACGAGGACCAAGCCTGACGTTCATCTCCAAGCTCTGCTCTTTGTCGATCTGCTCAAGCATGATCGCGTCCAGAGAGATGCAGGCACCCTTGTGCTTGCTAACTTTGTCGGGCATAACCCGATGGATCTCCATATCCTGCAAGACATCAAGCGCGGCATGGTCCTGCCGCATCTCGGTCCGGCCGCTTCCGGCGCCGGAGTAGAACACTCTGACGTTCGGTCGAGGTTTCCCCTGGGAGGGGCTCGCTCGCGTCTTCCGCTTCTTGGTCGCACCTGCAACACGGCGGTTTTGCTTGCGCTTGGCCGCGTTGCTTCGGTTTTTGGCTACTGCGGATTTCGGTGTACTCATAGAAACTCTCCTTCAGATAAGGTTGAAGTTGACAGCGACCAACTCCCATCCGTGCCTGTCCAGCAGGCGACGGATGAGCTGGCTGGCACACAGGGCCTCGGGGCCTGGAAGGGTGATTCCATTTCGGAATTGAACCCCGGAGAGCAACAGCTCTCGTACGTTGTTCTTGTGGAAAGAATTGAAAGTCATGGTATCTTGTAACGATTCAAGATCTAGCTGGTACCTGAAGCACCAAACAAATGTCGGTATGGGCCGCGCGAGACGACCCATGCCGATTAGCTCAAATGAGCACAAGAACGATATTTCGTTTTACTATCTCGCTACTGCAAGAACCGGCGACCTGCCCGCATCTCCTTCTTGTGACGCTGGCGGCCGGCCTTGCGGTATTTCTCTTGCTCGGCCTTCCAGTAGGCGCCGAGCTTGGCCTGTGCGATTTCGTAGATACGCCGCCCCTCCTCGTTGAGCGGCACCCCCGGCGGAGGTTCTTTGACGGAAGCCCAATCCCACGTGTAGCTGGGACCTTCATAGCCAAGATCGAGCATTGGAACTCTGCGCGGCCCAGGTCGATATACCTTCAGCAGCGTCTTCGGGTCCCGATGCCATTTCTTGGGATGCCACGAGCCGCCCGAGATCCAGAAGGATTCGTAGTAGTCGGGCGTCATTTTGTGGCGTCGGAGCATGCGGATCAGGTCCCTCTCGGGCTGGCTCAGCACCTCCTCCCAGTCCCACAGCCTTTCCCGGCCCGCGTCCGGCGACGTACCGGGAACGGTCATCGCAGGCGGGGCTTTCCTCTGCTGGGGCGCCTCCGCCCCAAACAGGGCGACGGTGCACAACACCGCCACTAGCACAAGTACAGGTCTCATCGTCAGCCTCCTTCAGATGAGGTTGAAGTTGACGGCGACCAACTCCCATCCGTGCCTGTCCAGCAGGCGGAGCTTGGCGACGTCGTTGTCTTGGGACATCAGCTTGGTGATCTTCGCCTGGCCGGCCTCGAACTCGATCAAGGCTACCGCGGCCTGTTGAAGATCCTCCGTCGTCCCCAAATCCTGGTGCAGGTAATGACCCGACTCCTTGTTCTTCAGAACAGCATGGATCACGGTTCCAACTCCGGGTCGTCGAGCGGATCGTACAGCTCGTTGTCCGGGCCGTGGAACTCCCGGTGACCTGGGCCGTACTTCTCGACGTGTTTTAGACAGTCCGCCTCTCCCGGGCACTCCGCGTGGCAGTCCTTGCAGACGAAGACCCCCTTGGCCGTGGCCGTCATCTCGGGGATCAGCTCGGGGTTGAGGGGGTCGATGCAGAACTCGACGCCGCCCACATACCAGACGCCGTCGTCCGCCTGGAAGACGCAGGGGCCGACGATGTCGTGGGAGCAGGCATGGTCGAGACAGTTGCCGGCGATCTCCAGCATGTGCCACACGACCCCCACCGTGTCGGTGTCGATCTCGTGGGGCTCTTCGGCCCACAGCATGATCTTCATGGGGTCGTCGACAGTCTTACCCGGTTGCGGCATCTGCATCCGCTCCCAGCGCTTCAACAAGGCCTCGGCCTTCCTGTACGTGGGAAGCAGGTCGTACCAGTCCTCGCTGAGCCTCCGGCCGTCCCTGCTCTTGAGGTCGATGATCCCGCCGTCGCTCGACTTCTCAGTCAGCGGGTAGGCGGCGTGAACGTCCGTGACGAACTCTTCAAGGACGCTCCGGGCGCCTAGGTTTTGGAGGTCTACTGAGTCGCTCAACTTCTTCCTCCTTTAGCAGCTCGACCTCGACGGGGATACGGCGGTAAGGCCGCTCCTCATAGTGGTCGATCTCCTGCCCGTCGACCTTCCACGGAGAGATAATGGAGTTGGTCCCGACCTGGTGTTCGGTGGATGAACCGATATAGTAGGCCGCGACGTACCATTCACATCCCTGGGAGATCTTGTCAGGAGCATCCAAGATGAAACACACCTTGTTGGCGGTGATGAAGATCGTAGGTCCACATGGACCTTGACCTTTCCGTCGTCTCTTCTCGTAGCAACTGGGGATGCCCAGGAGCTGGATGCCGTAGCTGATGTACGACTTCTGGTTCCTGGCGCCCTCCAGCGGTTTCCGCTCCTGCTCGTAGTAGCAGCCCAGCAGGGTCTGCCGCGAACAGGAACGCTTGGGTTTGAAGACGAGGCGGACCGGCCGCAATACCTGACAATGCGGCTCAAGATGAGCCACCAGCGCTTTCAGGGTCGGCGGGTCGATCGGGCCTTCGAGATCCACTTTGGGGTCGGCTGGCTGGTTCATCGTTCTCCTTGGCGAACTGTTCGGGCCAATAGGCTTCAAGCGTTTGGTCGGGGTCCTCGTTGAACTGCCGCTGCCACTCGATCAGCAGCATCGGCGTGCCAGCCGGGACCGTCCAATACTCTCCCGATTCGGGGTTCTCGATGGTGCAGACGTCCACGCCGTCCGACAGGTGATGCCGTTCGGAGTGGTTCCGGTCTTCGATCTGGTAGCCGTTGCAGACCTCGACGACCTCGAAGCGGTGGTCGAAGCCCTGGTACGAGCTGAAATCGAAGAAGGTGATGCTGAGATCGAAGGCGTCCTTGAGGGCGCTGATCTCGTCCCGGGTCAGATTGCTATCGCCCTGGAGGACCGATTGGAGGTCCCAGGGCGGTATTCCCGACTGGTCGGCCAGACCGTCGACATCGAGCCGGCGGTCCTTCATCAGTTTCTTGAGGATGTCCTTGTCGGTCATCGCTCTCTTTCACTCGAAGTTCTTCATGAGGCACTCGATCTCGGCCTCAATGGGTTTCGGGATGATCTCGCCGTTGTAGTCGACGATGTCGTCCTTGTGACCGAAATCGTGGCCGCACTCGCCGCGGCATACGAGTCGGTCGTTCTCGATCCCCAGCGTACCGCTGTGGCAGTTGGGGCACTCGATGTCTTCCTCGACGCAGAAGGCCTCGCAGACGTCGTCCAGATTGGACAACATGTAGGAGAGGGCCATCCGCGTCACCCGGTGCTCGCGTAAGGTCATCGCTTCCTCTTGGCGGCCTTCTTCTTCTTGGCCTTCTTCTTGGGCTCCACGACCTTGTAGGTCTTGGGCTCGGTCAGCCAGCGGAACTCCTCGGGGTCTACCAGCGGGTCTTTCTCCCCCGTCACGTTGTTGACGAACTCCAAGTTGTGGAGATACGTCATCACGTGGGAGAGGTCCGCGCGGGCGTGCCTCAAGGACAGCCAGTGGCAATGCTCGAAGAGAAGCTGCATGAAGGGCACGAGGAGCGAGGCCGCCGGGAGCATTGGGCAATCGGGGCGGGCCTCGATCTTGTAGCCCGCCGTCAGCAGGTTCTTCCCGTTGATGTCTTCCTGCCGGATGCTGAGCTGGCTCAGCGACAGAAAGATCCCTTTGGCGATTTCACCGCCCTTCTTCGCTCCAGACTCCTCAAAAGCGGTTTTGAACTCCGGGTACGTGTCAGCTAGCCGCTTGAGGGCTGCTTTCCTCTTCTCGATCTCCTCTGGGGGAAGACGTTTGCGGGGCACTAGGTTGCTCCTTCTGCTCTGTACAGTCGGCGAGGCTCCACCATTCGGTCGGATTGCCCAGGTTGACGAGCGGTCCGAACCGGGAACCGACGACGCGCTCCACGGTGCCTGAGGTTTTGTGGCCCGTGTGCGTCTCGACGTCGACCGCCTTGCCGCACATGGGATGATTGTACTGCTCCGGGTGACGGGCCCGGTGCTCGTCCAGGGTACTACTGCTCACTGGCGAAGTGCTCCTGCTGGCGCTGCAACGCCTCCCGATAGCTCAATGGCTCGGCGTCGAGTTTCAGGGCCAGGTGGTAGAGGTTCGGATGGAGGAGTGCAGAGTCCTCGATCCCCAACGTGGCCGCACCGATGATGTCCATGCGGGCGTCCACGATCTTCCCCATCGGGCGATCAGGTCCATCGCCGTCCTCGGGTTGGTTGACTCGCACGTGGACCCAGTATTGGTCATCTTCGGTGCGAACGACGTCGACGTCCCCGAACGGGAACATCACGCGGAAGTGAATGGGCTCGGGCTGTTTGGGGTTACCCTTCAGCTCGACGCCCATGACGTTCTCACCCATCTGACGGATCTTCAGGTGGGCTCCCGTCTTGGCCATCCTCGATTTCCTCCAGGGCGCCCAGAACGGCGGCCTCTAAGACTTGGAAGGCGGTACGCTCGCCGACCTTCTGGTCAGGGTCGATGCCCTGATTGAGTAGGATTGCAGTGACGCTGGTTCTCACTTGTCGAACTCCTCGAATACGTCGCCCAAGTTGCGCCGCATGCCCTTCATCTGACGGCGGCAATCCCTCCGCATCTCCAGGTACTCCTCGCGGAGTTCGGGAGGCATGTCGTCGAAGGGGCCCGAGTAGACGATCGTCTTGCCTCGACGGAAGACGATATGGTTGGACTTCACCACCCAGGAGGGCTCGTCGACCGCGAACCGAAGCCAGGTCGTCAGGACCGGCAGCGTCACGAGGATGACGCCCCAGATGACGATGGTTGTGGTACTGAGCTTGACGAAGTGGCCAGTGACTGCGGCCGTGGCCAGGATGCCGGCCCCCACAAGAATGAGATGGTGGAGATAGCTTTCGAGAAAACGGTTCATGCCACCCTCCTGTCACTGGCGAAATGTTCCTTTTCGGTTCGGACAGCCGTGCTCGTGGCAGGCTGTTCCGTTGATGGCGAGAGCCTGGCATTGACTACAACCGACACGAACATAGCCGTCGTCGACGTGGCTCTTGTCAAACCCCTGGGCTCGCAACCTGGCCGCTTGCTTGGCGGCGGGTGACTTGGTCGTTGATGGCTTCTGCGATAACATCAGCGTAGTCCTCTCTGATACTAGAATCGGCTTCCACCGAGATGGTCACGGCGGTAGGCCCCTCGTTGACCGACGTGACGTAGCTGACGTCACAGCGATCGCAGGGGGCTAGTTCATCTTTGGATACCGGAAAGAGAATGTCCCGCCCTCGACGCTGCGGGATCTTGATCTCGCCATTCTCGTCACGGTACTTGTCGACCTGTTCCTTGGGAAAGGTCCAGGAGATAGTGACCCAGTTGGGCTCCCGCAGCGTGAAGTTGCGGGGGTTGCCGGAGTCTCCTCCGGTCCATTCCTCCTGCACCCAGTAGTTGTGCGGGAAGAAGGTTTGATGCGCTTCGTGGACCAGGTTTCCCGCTCGAACAAGCGTTTCGACCATGTGGTGCTTGAGATCGGGGAATCGCTCCCGATCGAGCACGTGCTCGTTGAGCTTGTGGTGGAGGCGCTCCAGGGCCAGGCCCGCCTTGCGGGCAAGCCGCTCCAGTTCCAACCACTCATCAAGAGTCAGCCTGTTTGCCCAGCGCTCGTCTTTCTGTGTCATTGAGGATCTCCTCCACTTCTTCCCGGCTTACAGGCCGTACCAGTGCACTGGCGCAGAAGAAGTCTTGAAACTCGCCGTCGAGGGACTGGACGCAGACGGAGTTGTTGTTGACCTTGTGGTCGAACCTCCAGAAACGGCCAGCGATGTCCTCGAACGGTGTTCGGCGGCGGAGGGAGTCGATACGGACTAGGCCACTGGACTCCCACTTGGCTTTCTCATCGGCGTTGTTGCACCGGTCACGATAGATCTGTTCGTGGTCGGACACGCTACTCCTCATATAGAATCCAGTTTGCTGTGAGCCACTCTTCTTCCCGCCTGACGGCTGCCTTGTAGTCCTCGAACAGCTCGGTCAGGCAGAACTGGTACTCCGGCCCCAGGGGAGAGCAGTCTATGTAGAACAGACCGCGATTGGGTCCCTCGGGAACGATTTCAATCCGCGTTGCCCGCCGCGGGACCGCTCCGAACATGGAGCGATCCTCTGCGGCGAACAGTTTGCGGACACCACCACCCTTGAGGAAGCGGATCATTTCTCGTCCGGTTTCTTGGCCGTCTTGCGGAGCTTGCCGATGGCTCGTCGCCTGGGCGGCTTGATCGGCACGGTCGTGATGACCGACTCCAACCCCACGGCCGCCTTCTGGAGGGCAGCCTGGGCGTTCTTGCGGAAGAAGCCGCTCTCCTTCATCTCCTTGAGGATGTCATCCTCGCGGTCGCCGGCGGAGTGGAAGATCTCGTGGATCTCCTGGACGATACCGCCCAACGGCTTGGCGGCGTCTCCGAGCTTGTGGACCACCGTCTGGAACACTTCGAGCTGACCCAGGAGGGCCTTCATGGTGCTCTCGTGGACGGCGTTCTTCTGGTCCGTGGGCGTGAGGTTGAGATCCTTGAACTCGTCCTCGTCGAACGGTCCGAACCACTCCTCTATTTTCCTGGCGCCTTTCTTGCCCTTCTCGTCGTCGGGCATGTACTGCACCAGAAGCGCCCGCTGACCCTCGGGAATCTCGGGGTCTTCCTTGTGAGTCCGGATCTCCTTGACGAAGCCACCCTTGAGGAACCGCAGCGGATGCTTCGGCCGGGGAGCGACCTCCATCTTGTTGCCGAGCTGGTTGGCCACCGTCTCGACGATTCCCAGGAAGGTCTTGGCGAAGTCCCCGACGATAAGCTGGACGTCCTGAATGGTCCGCTTGTAGGCCATCTCCTTGAGCATGGCCGCGGCCTTCGGGCACGACTGCTCGAAGTCGACGCTCAGGCCCACCTCGCGGATGTCGAAGTGGACGTTGACCGCGTCGGCGATCGTCTCGGGGTAGTCGTCCTCGCAGAACCCGGTCCCGAGCTTCTCCGCGTCGTGCTTCTTGACCGCCTCCAAGTTGTCGTCCAGCTTCTTGACCGCCCGCTGGATGTTGACGGTGTGGACCTGGACCTGCTGGCACAGGTCGTCGATGTCCTCGTCGAACACCAGCCGGCGACCGGCGGCCTTGCGGAGGAGGGCTTCGGCGGTGTTCTCCTCCTTCTTCCCCGTCTTGTTGCCCTCCATGAAGGCGACGACGGGGATCTCGGCCCGCGGCATGCTCTTGGAGTAGACATACTCCGTCAGTGCCGACTTGGCGGAGTTGGCCGCCTTGACCAGCGGGTGGCCGCTGTCGAAGATGCGCTTGGCCAGGCTCAGGGCCTTGGCGTCGGCGCCGATGGCGTCGGCCATCTTCTGCCGCAAAGCGCTGGCGAGCTGCTTACTGGTGGTGTACCAGTTGACGTTCAGCTCAATCTCGTGGCAGCCCTGGGTCAGAACCTGACCGGCCACTGCGAGTTGATCCTTGGGGATCTCCTTGGGCGCCTCGGCGGGAACCTGTTTTTCTTGCGTCATTGTCGCTACCAACTATGGATCTCCTTCGTCGTGGAAGCTAACTGGCCGCTGCGGGCCTCCGTCGCTTGACTTTGCGGCTCGGCCGGTGACCGGCGACGATGGACGAACCCATCGCCCGCTCGGCCTTCTGCCGGTTGAACGTCTCGCCCGTCTCCCCGTCGATGCAGACCCCGTCCGCCCATTTCATGACGGCTTCGATCTGCTCCGGGTACTTTTCGTACGTCGGGCGGATGAGCTTGGCGGCGTCCCGCAGGGTGAAATTCGGGTCCACCCGCTGCCGCATGACTCCGGTCAGGAAGCAGCATCCGCGGATGTCGCTTCCCACCCAGTTCTTGGTGCCTTCCGGCAGCTCCAGGTCGAGTTTCTTCAGCTCGAAATACTGGAGATACGTCTGCCAGATGGTCTGCTTGGCCTCCTCGGTCGGAAAGCCCATGTAAAACATGAGGTCGATCCGGCCGGTCCGCCCGAACTCCGGCGGGAGCTTGCGGACGTCATTGGCGGTGCAGATCAGTGCAACATCGCTGGTGTGATCCTGCATCCACTTGAGGACCTCACCTTTGACGTGCTCGGTGGTCTCGTGCGAGAGGCCGTGCTCGTCGGCCTTGATGTACTTCTCCACCTCGTCGACGAACAAGATGCCCGGCTCGCACGAGTCGGCCACGCCGAACATCTCCTCGGTCCGCTCCTCGGTCTGACCGACAAGGGAGCCACGGAGGCGACCCAACTTGGCCTCCATGGGCAGTCGGCCCGTCTCGTGGCCCAGGCAGCGGCAGAACATCGTCTTGCCGGTACCGGGAGGGCCGACGAGCATCAGACCCTTGGGACGGAACTTGGGCTTCAGGCCCACCTGGCAAAGGCCCACACCCAAACGCTTCAGGGCCGGGTAGCCGCCGAGACCGGGGATCTCGACCTGCTTCTTGTCTCGCTCGATGACGCAGGTCTCGAAGCGTTCGCCGGTGGTGGTCAACTCCAGCAGGCCCGCCTGGTTGACGGCATCCACTTTCAAGCGGAAGAGTACGTCGTCGACCAGCTCGCCGTGCTGGAGCAGGCTAATCGCGCAGACACCTTTGACCTGGGCACGGGTCAAGCCGGAACAGGTCTGCACCGCCTTGGAGATGCCGGCTTCGTCGGGCAGGTCGTAGCCGTCTCCTTCGAGCAAGGAGGTGATCAGCTCCCGCCTCTCGTCCTCGCGGGGATACTCGTGGTCGAGCACCCAGAACTGTTGACGCAGCTCCGTGGGCAGCTCGATACCGGGGAAGGACATGATGACCAGGTGCACCATGGTCGCTTCCCCGACGCTGAGGAGGTGCTGAATTGCCATCAGCAGATCCTTGTTGACCACCCCGTTGTTGGAGATCTCCCGGTGCCCGTTGCGCAACACCAGCACGATCCGGTCGTTGATCTCCGCGTTTTCATCCTTGAGCTGCTCGGCCCGCCGCAACTCGGCCATGTGAAGAGCGGCCTTGACGGCGGCCACACAACTGTTCTGGCCCTGAGTTGCGATGGAGTCGTCCTTGCCGGCGGCCTGGAGCCCCTTGACGCAGTCCCAGATCTGGAGCTGCCAGGGCATCTCCTCGGAGGCGTACTCCTTGGCCAGGCCGACGATGGTAAGGATGACCTCGTCGGGTTCGTGGCTGCGGACCCAGACGCCGGGCTGGCCGCTGACCAGACTCTCTTCGATACGCTCTCTCAGCGTGCCTTTTTCTGCGATCATTGTCGCTCCTGTTGGTGCTCCTGCTGAGCATGAATGTGGGGTGCATCGGTGTCCTCTGGGGCCTCCCGTGTATGCTGCTCTCCGCCCATGGCTTCGAGGTAGGTACGGGTGGCCTCGTGGCACGTCGCTCCGGGGTAGCCGTTAGGTCGGATAACGACCCCGCCGCCCCTTTTGAAGTGCATGTGAATCGGCATAGATGCCTCCGTTGGTAACAATAAGCTGGTTCTCGATGTCGAGCCCCAGGCTACGGACCGCTTCCTGAGCGAGCTGCTTCTCGTAGAAGCTCTGCACGCTACCCGTCAGCGTGATCCTCTTCCCCTCGACCACGACTCCGATCTTTCTGGCGGCGAGACGTTTTCCGAGACGCTCTTCGGCCTGGTCGGCGAGGGCAGACATCTTGCATCTCCCAAGGATCGGCAGCCCGCATCCCGGTAGCAGTCGGGACGAGGCCAGGATCGGGAAGGATAGGAGGGTGGACGTGTTCTTCGTTGAAATCGTCGTATCTCTGGCTCATGGCATCCCCATGGAGGCAACAGTCTGAACCTCCGCGGTGTAGGTTCCGTCAGGTAGCTTCTGGAACTCGATCTCGTCGCCGCGGCGCTCGGCCTCGGCCTTGGCGACTTCCATCTGAAAGTGCATGAAGAGGTCGCCAAAGCTCTCCTGCTTCATCTTGCCCGTCTCCGGGTCTTTGACCTGGCGATGCTTGCCGACGCCCTGGCAGTTCATCAGGCCGGCCGCCTGGCCATAGAAGTCCGTCATCAACGCATAGTGCGTGTGCTCCCCTTCCGGGGCATATTCGACGGTGATCGGTTTGCCGTGCTCGTCGGCTTCGGCCTTGACGGGGACCAGTCCGATCTCGTACGGGGCGCCGACCTCGTGGCGGCTGCTCTTGCCGAACTTATCCTTGAGGGCCTGGTCGGTGACCTGGATGGTGTGATGGGCGTTGTTGCCCACCTCCGCCTCGGTCATTCCCTGCGGCAACGGCCAATCGCCGACGAGCCTGCCTTCGTGGTCGTCCTTCCAGGTGCGGAAGTGGTTTTGGCCCTCGACAAACTCCAGCTCGGGGCAGTAGTTCTCGACGGCCCGGGACAAACAGAACACCTTGTCCTTGGCGATCAAGGTGGTCTGCTTCAGGTCGGTAATGTGACTCATGGTCTCTCCAAAGAACAGGCCGGGCATAGAGAGGCCTCCATGCCCGGCCCAAGGTTTCCTACCGGGATCTGATACTACGACGCCGTTCGGCTAGTAGTCGTCGTCTTCATCCTCCTCGTCGTCGAAGTCGTCGTCGAAGTCGTCGTCGAAGTCCTCGTCGTCGTCTTCGCAGTCGTCATCCCAGTCGTCGTCATCGTCGTCATCGTCGTCGTCATCGTCGTCATCGTCGTCTTCCCAGTCCTCATCCGCTTCGTTGACGGGGCCGGGGGCGGCGATGGAGCCCGAGGTCTCTTCCAGGATGTCGTCCTGCTCGATGACTTCGTCGGGGGTCATGGTAGCGCTCATGCGAGTTCCTCCTCGGAACGTGTAGTGGTGGCCTGCGAGGCCGTCAGCTTCTCGATCTGCTCCAATAGAGCTTCCGTGCTGCCGTTCTGCAAGGCCAGTAGTTTGAGCTGGAAAGCCAGCTCCTGAAGGTTGTCGAGGACCATCTGCTTGAGGTCACCGGAGCGGCTCTCCTGGGCTTGCCAGAGGGCCTCGAACATCTCAGGGTCGTCTGCGTAGTCAGCGCGGATCGTGTCCGCGACATTGGAACGCAGGCCCAACCGGAGCACGTCCGGCGGGCTGGCGAGACCCTCCTGGTGAAGGATCTCCTCGATGTAGCCCCGGACTTCGGGGCCGAACTCCGTGTCGTCTGTCTCGTCTCTTTCGGGAGGCCAGATCAGCGCGGCTTCCGTCACACCCCACAGGATCTCCCCCGCGTCGGCCGGGTCGAACTCGTCGGGCTGGAAGTCATCCCCGGCCAGGATGTTGCACAGCTCGATGAACCTGGTCACGTCCTTGAAGAAGTAGTTGGTCGTCAACAAGGTAACACCGGCCATCACTTTGTCAAGAGTCGCCTTGGGGAGACTCAGGGAGAAATCCTCTTCAAGCTGAAGGCGGATCGTCTCCGGGGCCCAGGTGAGAAGTTCCGGGCCGTAGACGTCGAGCACCAAGAGGAGCAGGACGGTGGTGTAGCTCTCCTCGGCCAGGAGAAGTGCTCTCTGGGCGGCTCTAGGACTTAGGCTCCCACTTCCGGAGCGGGACAGCATCTCGCTGGCCGTCTTCTGCTGCTGGGCGAGCAGGGGCAACATCTGGCGCCTCCTTGCGCTTACGAAGCGTTTCCACTCGCTCCTGGAGCCGGAAGTACAGGGCCGTCAGGTCGCAGTGGATATGGGTCACGGCCGGCCGGGGAAGCTCCTCCAGCGGTTCGGCCTCCTCCATATCATACCATGCGTCCAAGGCTGTGCAGCCCAGAAAACGATGGTCCGCCAGGAGGATCTGGAACATGGGGTAGCCGTCTGCGTCATTCTCGTCGATCTTCGCCATGTCCTCGGCGAAGATCTCCAACGGCTTCTTGATTGCCTGGACGAGATCCCAAGGCCAGGTGTCGGGCAAGCCTAGATGGCTGACCCAGTCGAACAGACCCAACTGAATCCTGGGCAACAGCTCCAGGGGCTCATCGTCCTCGACGTTGAGCTGGAGGAAGGTCCGCGCGAATCTCTTGGCGGCATCCGGCTGGACGACGAAGAGGACCTCACACCACTCCTTGAAGGTCGGCTTGGTCAAACGAGTCTCCTCGCTACGGGAACGTCGACACGATAACGGGCCACCTGCATCCGAGGATGCTGGGGCGGAAGGGGCTTCTTGTCCTCGCCGACCACCTGGTCGAGAGGGAGGCCCTCGGCATTGATCGGGTACGCGCCAGCGCCGTGCGGCTTGCACGCGCAAGGCGAGCATCCCAGGCGGGAGCCCACGCCCACGGCCATCTGCTTGGCCCCGGCGCCTTGAAGCTCCTCGATTGCGCCCGCGAAATTGGGCTCCGTGATGTCCGATTCCAGGACCACGACGCCCTCGGCGAGGTCTTCCGTGAACCGGCACGCCTTTTCGACTACTTGAAGCACTGGTCTCTCCTTTTCTGGAGGTGTGAGATTTCCCCGGATTTTAGCGGGCTCTGATGGCTAAAGGCAAGAGAAGTCTTTGGGGACCTAACTGCCGGGAAAGATGCCCGCTCGTCGCTCAACAGAAAGGTAGGGGATGGTAGTCCCCGCCTCGCTGCTGAGCGACAGACGGTTAGGGGTTACGTTGGCGGTAAGAAACAAAAAACCCGCCCCGGGACGCCATAAGGCCATCCCGAGACGGGGTCCAAGAGAGAAAGGAAGGACCTCTCCGCGGAGACGTCCTTCGGTCCCTCCAATACGAGAATCGACTACCAGTATTCCGCCGCCGCCGGCGCCCCGAGGCTTTCCAACCCGTCGATCGCGTCCACGGCATGGACGGTCCACGCGATCGCCATCAGTACAGCCTGGATCGTGCGCTGCGGGGGGATGACCGCCAAGATCGCCGCGACCACGGCCGCGCCCAAAAACCCGAGAGACCACGCGATAACTGCACAGACGGCACAGATGGTCGCCGTGATGAGATGGCTGTTCCGGCGGACGCGCAGGTTGAGGGTCTGCTCGGCATACATACGCCGCAGCCATGCTCCCTCGTGGAACTCCAGAACCCGCCCCCAGACGACGCCCATCCTGACGCAGACACGGTCCGCGAGCTTCGAGCGCCGGCGGAGACCGCGGACCACGCGGCTGGTACGGATCGCGGTGACCCGGTAGACCTTGCCGGCCCGTGTCGACACCGCCGAGGCGGCATGGCTAACGCGGTCCCGTGTGCTCCCGCACGTGGTGACGACCCGGTTGCGGGTGTCCTTCGCGAGCTTGACCGCCCGGTCCCGCGTGGCCTGGCAGGTGCCGACGATCCGACTGCGGACGGCCTGGCAGGTGGAGACCACCTTGCTGCTCATCCGGCTGAAGATGCCGGGCTTGGGCTCGGTGGTTTGCGGCTTACGGGTTTTACGACTACGACGGACCTTCTTCACTTTCTTGACTCTCTTGGACATGACGGTTCTCCTAGAGCGGGTGGACGAGCCGGATGGAGATTCTCACATCCGGCTTTTCGTCCAAAACATTGGGGGTGGTAATCTCCGCCTGGAACGCTCCAGATGGAGGACGCGAAGCTCGGCAGCCAACAAGGCTGACGAACAGCAGCAACAAACAAACGATCCTCACGATGGGCCTCCTCTCCGTTCCTTTGGGTCACTTCTTCCGGGCCGACTCGGCGCTCCGGGAATCGCGGCGAGTTGGTCGGGCTCCGGTCGCATTGGCAGCGCCTCTTACGAAGCGGGCAGCCAACTGGGTACGCGGCCGGTGGACAAGGGTGACACGGCGGGAACGGGCCATCGAAAACTCCTTCGTGACCGCAGAAATGGGTCCATGCACCGGCGGCGCGGTCTAAACCGTCCGGTGCATATTACTTGACCCGAAAACGGGGCTTATTTAGCCCACCACGACCGCAGGCTCCGGGATTTCCAAGTGGCACCACGCGCCGCACTGGGGGCAGACATGACAGACTCCTTCGAGAGAGAGAGTGGGTGAAAACAAAACGGGAAACCGGCAAAGCCGGGTTGTGGTCACGGGCAGCTCCTGCGGGCTGGGCACGACCCGGGAGCCGCCCTAATTATCATGGGACCATCCTCCTCCTGTAGATGAGACACACCGGGACGCACCGGTGGCGTGGATGCACCACCGGCGCCCGTCTAAAGGTGGTGCAAGTTACATGACAGAAAAGAGGAGGTTATTTAGGCGGATCAGAAGTTGTGCTGGATGATCCGCTTGCCGGATTTGTAGGTCACGCGGACCTTGTCGGCGTTGAGGAGGGCTTTCAGCTTTCGTCGCTTGGGGTCACCCATGTTGGCCAGGGACTGCTTGGCCCGCGAGAAGGCGGCCGTCCGTTCACGGCCATACTTGGCGTTGGCCCCGCACGAGCCGCAGCCCGAGGGCCGGCCGGTGGTGTAGGGTTGGAGCGCCTTGAGAAAGGGGAACTCTCGCAGGAACTGCTTGTTGTGGGCCAGGCTCGCCAGCGTGCCATCTTCGAGGATGACCAGCTTACGAGTCCGGGGTGACGGTTTTCGCGGCATCATGGACTCCAGATTTCATGATTCATCAGACCCCGGCAGCCGCCCACCTCGCCGCTCCACTGCTGGTACTCGATCCCCGCGTTGCAGAGCATGCAGATCGCCTCCTCGATGTTGGCCAGGTACTTCTCGTAGGTCCTGTCGTGCATCTCCTTGTGGACGATCAGCCTGCTGATGCCGGCCATCATGATGGTCCTGGCGCAGCGGACGCAGGGGGCCCAGCAGCAGATGAGGACGGCGCCATCGGTGGGCGTGCCTTCCTTGGCAGCCGCCCAGATGGCATCCTCCTCGGCGTGGATGATGAGGTTGTCCTTGTTCTCCGACTTGAGGTTCTCCTGCGTCGGCTCGTAGCCGGGCGGCAGATGGTTGCAGCCCATGATCAGGTCGGGGTTGCTCCAATCGGGGAGCAGCAGCGACCCGTTTTTCGTCTTGGGATCGTCGCTGTGCTCCCAGGCGTGCTGGTAGCAGCGGCGAAACAGCTCTGCAACCTCGAACCCACGAACGGTCGAAAAGTCTGCAACGGGTTGATTCACGGCGAGTTTCCTTCTTGCTGGAATGGTCACGCAGTAGCATTTCCTTCGGCTTCGGTCTTGGCCTCCTGCTCCGCCTTCCACTTGAGGAACTCCTCGTACTCTTTTCGTGTCGGCACGTCGATCATGTGGGGAAGGCGTTCCTCGTTGTACATGAGAGCGAAGAGGTTCCAGGCCGCATGGGCCAAGTCGTCTTCCACCTCGCCGGTTGCCTCGTCGATCTCCTGGTTGCCGTCTAGCCACCGATAGACGTGGTTGATGGTGCGGGTGGCCAGATCGGTGGCCGGGAAACCCCTCTTCCAGTTGTTGTCCCCGTACTTTACCGCCCCTTCTCCGTAGGTCCTGCCCAGGCGGATAAGGGGCTCGATGGGAATCAGGTCCAGCCGCAGCGGCTTCTTGTCTCCGTGGGTGGCACTCGACCGGTGGGCCCCGGTCTCGAACTCCATCTTGGTCCCTTCGTCTTTCAGGACTGCACTGACCGCCATGATCTCTTCCTCGTTCGGGGTTGCTACGCGCCCTCCGATTCCGAATCTCCTGTGGGCGGCGCGCTGGGGACCCACACTGTCTCTTCGAGCTGAAGGTTGGAGAACCACGAGGCGGCCTCCGCCAGGATCTCGGCCTCCGTCTGGATGATCTCCCACACCTCTGCGGCCTCGGTGGGGTTGCGGAAGTCGTGCTCCATGTAGTTGAGGCGGTAGTAGGGCCACATCCGCTGGGGATTGGGCTCCCCGGCCGGGATGTCGGCGATGTCCGCCGGACCGCAGACGGCATGGAACAGGTCGAGCCGGTTCTCGGTGTACGGATTCACCGGCTCGCGGGAGTAGATGAAGATGTAGGGATCGAGGTCGTCTCCCTGGACTTCGTCGCACTCGATACGCATCCGCAGGGCCCCATAGTACCAGAAGTTGACACGCTGGGCCTCGTAGCGGAGTAGCTTGATTCGGCGTGTTGTTGACATCCTTGTCCCACCTTCCTGTAGCGTCCCTGTCCTGACCTATGATACCCGGAGCCGGGGAGGAGCCTCAAGCTGGCTTTAACTGAGCCGCCGGCGGCTTGTACTTCCTACGGAACTGCTGCGTCGGCGGTACCCACGGAAAGCTCTCCTCGTAGCCCCCGACACGCCGTCCACCGGCTTCCTTGGGCGGTGTGGCCACGAAGATCTTGTCCTTGTTGAACATCTTAATCTGGAAGCCGGCCTGGGTGACCTGGCAACCGATCGTGATGTCCCCACCGTTGTGGCCCAGGCGAACGTCGGGGATGTCGCCCATCCGGATCGCGTCGGCCCCGATGGCCCAGAACCATCCCGGCACGAAGTCGATGCAGCTCCCGTTGGGTCCCCGCCGCTCGCCGCCGCGGAGCCGGAAGTGGACGCCCTTATGCCAGGGCGCCTCCCGAAACCACTGCTCCGGCTTGTGACCGTTCTTGCGGTAACGAGTCAGGTCGTGATAGCACTTGATCCCATAGAGCCGGCACCCCCGCTTGTGGTTGGCGATGATCGTCTCCGCCAGCCGGTTGAGCCAGCGGGGATCGACCACGTAGGCGTCGTCGTCGAACCAGATTGCGTAGGGCGTGCGGATCGGCGCCGTAGGGTCGTGAAACATCTGCCGCATCACCGGATACTTCAGGTCGTTCGACTTGTGCGGGTAGAAGTGGTCCGGCTTGATGTCGTCGAGGTAGTTGAGCGTGTCCTGGCAGGCCTCGTTGGTGGCCACCCGCAAGTCGATGCGATCGCGGTCGACAGTGCTGAGCACGCTGTCCAGGCAGCGGCGGGCCAGACCGGGATGCGGGCCGTAGCAGAGGACGAACATCGTCATCCGGCCGCCGATAATCGGATTGTCGAGGATCTCCAACTTGCGGGAGATCTTCTTGGGGCCGCGACGGTCGATCTCCGAAGGCGGCACCGTCTGACTCGGCCGCTGCTGCTTCGGAGGCAAGGAAGGCCCGCGTAACAACCGCGGCTCGTCATCGGACGGCGCGATGTGGCGGATTTTGACCTTGGGGATGACGATGTCCGGCGGCGGAGGGCTGACGTTGGGCTGTGGCATGGGCGACGAGGGTCCTTTCTCAAAAGCGGTTTTGAGATCTTCGTGACTGTTGTCGGGCGCAGGCTCCTCGATCGGCGTCTGCCGGTACTTCCCGGTCGGTTTGCCGATCGGAGGAAGGATGCCACCCTCGTAGTAGGACATAACGGCCTCCACCACATGATCTGTCTGAATCTTGTCCATGCAAGCGGCGATGGACTGCTCTTTGCCACGAATCGGGTCCCGGCACAACTTGCCGCTATCCTTGCCAAGATCGTCGGGAGAGATCGGGACCGTTCGTTTCCGCCAACAACCGCGCTCCTTACAGCAGTCGAGTTGCCCCATAGTATGCAAGAATTGGTGCTCCACGACCACAGGTTTGCAATCAGGACCGAAGGTTCCCAGGCCATTGACGTAGGCCTCGAAGTGCGGCCCCTCCCTGCCGCCCGAGAGAACCACGCAAGGCTTGTTGAAGCAGGCGGCGATGTGCATGGCGCCGGTGACTGGGCAGATGACTCCTTCCGAATGGAGGATGAGATTGAACAGGTCTCGGACGTTGTCCGTCTTCCCCACCATGTTGAAGACGTTCTCCAGCGGCGGATGGACGTTGTTGTTGTGAGTCGCTCCCACCTGGACGAATCGCAGACCGTACGGCCGTAGACGGTTGACTACCTCCTGGTAACGATGGACCCACCAGTGCTTGTTGGTCAGGTCGAGTTTCCCGCCGGCGACGATGACCCAGTACCGACCACCGATCCGCCGTCGTCGCTCGTCCGGTGTAAGATGGAGATCCCCGTGGGGTTCGGTGCAAGGTACTTTCAACCCGGTCTTCATCTGAAGATCGTAGTGATACCAGGCGACGATGTGCGTCGGCTTCCGTTCGTTGTTGGGGTACTCCGCCATGCCGTCCCAGGTGATCGCCTTGCCCCACGCGATCTCGACGAGCTGCGGCCTGGGGTCGGTGAGGTTCCGGTTCAGCTTGACGACGTGCGGATTGTTCCACCAGACGGGGGTCCAGTGGGTATCGACCATGATCTCGTACTGATTGGGATAAGCCCGGTGGATGTCCCGGACCAGGCCCGTCATCAGCACAGTATCCCCCAGAGCCCAAGTATGCTTGAGGATGAGACGGTGCTTACGGGTTGGCATAGGCTGACGACCAGAACGCGGCGTTGCGCTCGGCTTGCTCCTTCGTGAACTTCGGGAATCGCTGACCGGCACGGCCGCGGCGGATTCCCGACACCGTGACGTTCACCACCACAGGCGGATAGGACCCCAGCCAAGGACGAGTGAGCGTCAGCTCGTCGTTCAGGATCTCGGCTCCCAGCAGAATCGGCTGGTTGGGGACCAGGCCCGTGACCCGAATGGTATCCGGTTCGCAGACTTCATAGAAGCGCGGATCGAGGCGAGTCGTAGCTTGCATCTCTCCGGCCGGGATGTGAACGGCGAGGATGTCTGCGAAAACCGGAGATGGTTGCTCCGTGCAAGACAGGCCGACCCAGCCATCTTGCACCTTGACGATGGCGTACTTGTCGCCGTCCGAGCCTGCGGGTCCCTCGGGTCCTTGAGGTCCTGTGGGTCCTTGAGGTCCCTCCGGTCCTTGGGGACCCTGAGGACCCTGTTGGAGACAATCCGTGTCGAAGTCGATCTGCGCCGAAATCGTGTACTCGCACGGCGTCTCCTTCTGAACGTCGATTGAGCCGCTGATGCAGGTCCCGGTGACCGGGCCGCCGTTGATCTGCACGCAAGGGAACTGCACCTGGATCTGAACGTCGAACTCGCAGTCCTGGGGATCGTCGGGATTCTGCTCCTCGATCGTCATCGTCAGCGACTGGTTGCCCCACTGGACCTCTTCCGTGTCGGCCTGCACCTCCTGCGGGAACTGCGGGCATACGATCGGGAAGCTGACGTCCACCTCCATGTCGAACTCGCACTCTTCTTCGCCGGACTGGCAAGACTGCGGGTTGGTGATTTGGATCGTCAGTTGCTCTTCACCGGGCGAGACGAGCTGGGTTGTGGCCTGTACGCTCTGCGGAAACTGCGGACAGGGCATGATGAAATCACCCTGAACGTCGAACTCGAAGCCGCACGGGTCGGTTGGCGTGATGGAGAAGCAGAGCTGCTGATTACACGGGAGCTGGATACACTGCGAGTATTGGGGGAACTGCGGGCAGGGGAACTGAACATCGACGTCCACGTCGAAGTCGCACTCCTCCTGGCCGGACTGACAGGATTGCGGATTGGTGAACTGGATCGTCAGCGACTCGTTCCCGATCGTGACGATCTCCGTCTCGGCCTGCACGCTCTGGGGGAACTGCGGACAGGGCATGATGAACTCACCCTGAACGTCGAACTCGAAGCCACACGGGTCAGTGGGGGTCATCGAGAAGCAGAGCTGCTGATTGCACGGGAGCTGGATGCACTGTGAGTATTGCGGAAACTGAGGGCAAGGGAAGTCGACGTCGACGTCCACGTCGAAGTCGCACTCCTCCTGGCCGGACTGGCAAGACTGCGGGTTGGTGAACTGGATCGTCAGCTTCTCGCTGCCGATGGGGACGATCTCCGTCTGTGCATCCACGCTCTGAGGGAATTGCGGACAGGGCATGATGAACTCGCCCTGAACGTCGAACTCGAAGCCGCACGGCTCCGTGGGAGTCATCGAGAAGCAGATCTGCTGGTTGCAGGGAAGCTGGACGCACTGCGAGTATTGGGGGAACTGCGGGCAGGGGAAGCCAATGTCGATCTCGAAGTCGAAGTCGCACTTGTCCTCTTCTTCCTCTCCGCAGTGACTGTCGAAGGTGATCGTCAGATACTCCTCGCCGATCGCGACGATCTCGGTGTCCGCCGAGTCCTCTCCCTGCGGGAACTGAGGGCAGGGGAAGTCGACGTCCATCTGCAACTCGAAGCCGCACTGCTGGACCTCGGGGTCGGGGTCCTTGCAGAGGTCGATGAACTTGAAACGGAGCTGTTCGTCTCCCTTGCAGACGATATTCGTGGTGGCCTCCTGCCAGGTATCGTGCTGGGGCCATACCGGGCAAGGGACCTCCATCTCCATGTCGATGTCGAGATCGAAACCGCAGCACTCGGTGGGATAGAACGTCAACCAGATCTTGGCATAGCCGTCCCGCTGGCAATCAAGTTCAACGTCCGTCTGTGCGCTGTACACACCCTGCGGGAACTGCGGGCAGGGAATCTCCGGCGGCGGAGGGATGATCGGCGTGGGCATGCAGTCGTCGATCGGGTCCGGCGATTGAGGAACCTGCGTGTCCTGGAACCAGTTCGCCTGCGGGATCGGCTGGACTGCCTCGATCTCACATTTCGTGATGTCAAAGACGTAAGGGAGGGACATCCGTGTACTACTCCGAAATCTGGGAGAAGTCACTGTACCAACAAACCGACAGTCCCACCATGTTGACGTTGACTCTTACACGGTGAAGCTCAGGCTCAGAGACGACTGAGACCCCCTGGCCGCCGATGATCTGATAGAACGGCCCGCCTTGCCCGTTGATCGAACGTAGAACCTCGTTGCACAGCAAGCCGCCAGCCAGCAGGTCGTTGCTGGCGCCGGTCGGCGGGGTCTCTCCGGTGAAGACGGGGACCTCTTCGCACGGCTCCCCTTCTCCGGCCCCGCGGCGAGCCCCGATGACAATCCGGCTGTAGGCGTCCCGCTGGAAGATCTCGCAGTTGTAGCCCGGCTTGAGCCGTACGTCGCCCTGGACGCACCGCTGCCCGGGGTAGATGATTCCCGTCTCGTACGGCCAGACGGGATCGTCGCAGCCCTCGGGGGCCGTGCAGCGGGTCCTGTCGGCATTAGCCACGTCCAGGGCCGTGAGGACCGTACCGTTGAGGTTCTGAAGCAACCCCGGCTCCACCTGGGCCGCGTCTCCGGCCACGTGCTGGACGATGGCGTCTCCAGGGTCCAGGCGGGCGGCGATCGAGGCCATCGAACCGGTGACCAAGTAGCCGGTCCAAGCCGGCTCGTCGCAGGCGGAGGGGTCTTCCTCGGAAGCGGACGTCTCCGACTCCGATTGGCTACTGTAGCTGTTGTCGCGGAGGTCGATCTCGACATGCTCGACGGTGTAGTCCTCGTCGTCGACGCTCCGGCTGAAGATCATCGGCTTGAGCGACGGTACGACGGTCGCGCGGAACGTGAAGAACACCACATCTCCGATCCGCTCGATCCGCGTGAGCTTCACCCCGTGGTCCTCGGTGGAGAACTCCGACTCGGAGCCGAGGTGGAACCCGGCGTCGACGATCCAGTCGTGCGGGATCTGCTCCATCGTCAGCGGCCCGCTCTCGGGAGTCTCCACGCCCGTCGTTCCCTTGAGGAACGGGAAGCAGCGGTTCTGGTTCTGGTTGTACCAGTTGGCCTGGGCCATGACTCCCTCCTACTGATTGGCCGTGCCGAGCATCGTGTTGCTGCCAGCCACCTCGATCAACAAACCGTCTTCCGTCTGGCGGATGCGCAATGCTGCCGTATCCGACATCTCGTCGTTGCCTTGGATGGTGATGTTGCCGTACTCGTTGGGGTCGCACTCGAAGACTTGGAACTCGTCCCGGAAGCGAATCTTGCGGACCGGGTTGGGCGTCTCGAACAGGTCCGGCTCGCACAGCCGGCGACGGAACAGGGGATCGCCGACGATGTCGATGCGGATGACCGAGAGGTCGCGAGGCGAACGGTTGCAGTTGCCCTCGTCGGTGTTCTCCTCATAGCGGACCACCACACCGTCGTCTCCCAGGAACCAGACCCGGCCGGTGACCAGGGTCCCGTCTTCCAGGAGGATGCCGCGGACGCCGATCGCCGGCTGGGGCATGCAGCAGGTGGCCGCAAACTCCGTCTGCTCGACGGTGAAGCGGTGGATGCCGGTGCCCCACGACTGGAACAGCGCGATCCGCTGCGGCTCGGTGACGAGGATGCCTGCCGGCCGCTCGTAGGAGTCCGCCAGGGAGATCTTCGACGGCGGATCTGCCGGGTCGAAGGAGCCCCAGCAGCGATCCTCCTCCCAGCGGTCCCCCACGTAGACGGTGACGGCCTCGTGGTCCACGTTGACGTGGGAGAGGAAGAGACGGTCCTCGGCTCCGATCGGGTAGAGGTGGGCGTCCAGGAGCGTCGTGTTGCTGATCGTGTTGCCCAGCTCGTTGCGCAGCGTGGCCCGCTCGGCGAAGGGATACTTCGTCTGTTCGAGCTGGTCTCGGAACTCGGGGAACAGGATACGGGTCACGGTTGCTCCTCCAGGCGGAAGAACGAAAAGCGGGAATGGCTCCGGTTGGCAATGAAGCCGAAGTAGCCCACGTCGGGATAGTAGTTGTTGACGTACACCGGCCCGATGACGACGTCGATCGGCACCGCCACGCCGGCCGGCGGGTCCAGGTCTTCCAGGGTGAGCGTGATGCCCACCGTCTGCTCAGTGTGCGGTCTGACGGTGGCGGTCATCCGGTACCAGTGGTTCAGCCGGATACCGGGCACGACGGTGGTGGCCGTGTCCAGGTCGCTTACACCGTTGTAGCGAGTCAGGCGAAAGACCTGGGAGTCGTAGTCGATCACGGCGTAGTGGTAGACGTTGCGATCCGGATATGAAGCATGCGGCCGGTAGTTGATGACGATGCCGCCGTTGTGTTTGCTGCCATCCGGGCCGCTCGCCAGGAGCACGTCGGCGGTGACCTTGCGGAACATGGTCGTCACGTCGAAGCCTGCCCACACGGAGACGTTCCGCACGCCGGCGCTGGCGGCGCCCTCGGTGGCGTAGGAGACACGGTTCTCCGGTTCGCTCTCGTCCGGGCACAGCTCGTCCGGCGAGTAGTCGCTGACGAACATGAACTGCCCCTCCCGGACGAGGAAGTAGCCGGCCCCGTCCGAGAAGCAGGTGGTGTAGGGAAGCTCCCCGATGGAGACGATGGCCTCGGAGATGCTGGGGTCGTCCGGGATGGGTTCGTCGGGGACGTCGGCGGCGATGTTGTAGGTGTCGTACTCGCTGGGCAGCAAGCCCTGATGGTTGGGCAGGAACGGCGGCAGGCAGGTCTCCGTGAGCCCCATCATGCAGTCGACGTTGATCGAGCACTCCTCGACGTAGCGGCCAATCCAGGCGCAGCCCTCGAAGAGCACCTCCAGGACGCCGTCACAGTCCGGGGCCACGTTGTTGAAGAACTCGATCGGCTGCGGATCGGGACATGTCTGACTTTCGGGTCGCGGCGAGCAGGGACCGGCGAACTCCTTGAACACGGTGGACTCCACTCCGACCATCGTGGAGGGGTCGTCGACCAAGCGGATGACGATGCACTGCTCGGCCACGCCGTCGATCTCGCGGATCTCCCGGACGACCTCCACGGGAGGCTCGCCGTAGAGCTGGACCACGCCGGTCAGCTCCGACGCGGCGTGCAGCTTGGCCATGCTGGTAATCGGCAAGCTCCGCTCAGCCCGGGCGGCCCGGGGCGTCAGCAGGGTGGCGGCTGGCGAGGTGAATCGTCCCGTGTAGCTCCGCTCCACGCCGCTGCCGAAGACGATGAAGGCCCGAACCCCGGGGTAGAGGCTGTCCATGAGATACTGGCGGCCCTCGTCGATCTCGCCGCGCGTCAGGGAGATGGCTGCCAGGGGAGTGTACTCGTTGGCCGTGTTGTCCGGCGTGGTGGCCGCCTGGAGCATGACGGTGACGGCCCCGGCGGTGCAGGACACGGCGCTGATGAAGGCGTACTGCCCCAGCAAGCCCGGCCAGCGGACACGGAGGTCGGTGATGATGTTCTGAGGCAGACGCTCATCCTCGACCGACATGCAGCTTGCCGTCTCGTCGACCGGGTAGTCCCGGCCCTCGTTCAAGTTGTACCAGTGAGGATTCCTGACGCTCACGATTCACTCTCTTCAGTGGCCTCGCACGTGCACATGTCGCAGTAGGCGTTGGTCGGGTTCATCGGGATCAGAGGAGCCTGTTTCATGGCCCGGATCGGCCAGGTCGGCTGACCCAGGGTACTGGCCTCCCAGAGCAGGTCCAGGTGGTCCGGGGTCTCGATCACCGGCACGAGGCACTCCTCGTTCTCGTCCTGCGTGATCAGCTCGTCGGGGTAGTGTGCGGTGACGGTGAACAGCATCGCCACCTGGTCCTCGGTGCACTCCGGCACGCAAACCCGGAAGGCGACTCGCGAGGTGTCCCCGGGGTTGGCATAATCGAACGTCGCCTCGAAGACGGGCCACTCTCCGGAGAAGGAGTATTCCTCCTCGCCCGTCCGATGCGGCGAGCCCTGGACCCTGGTCCTTCGACAATCGCCTCCGAGGATGACGCCCTCCTGGTTCCTGTAGGTCTGGAAGGTGAACCGCAGCGTCAACGGCACGATGCAGCAGCCGGTGACGTTGCAGTAGATGGCCCCGCCGGCAGCCTTGCACTCGTATTCGGGGAGGAACAGGACGGTGAAGGGGTCTCCCTCGCGGCAGGTCTTCTCCGCCAGCCAGCGAGCCTTGTTTCGGTTGAAGGCGTCCCGGGTGTCGTTCAACGTGTCGGCGATAGCCTGGTGGAGGTTCCACTGCCGCTTGAGCCCCTTGTAGGTCCGCACGTAGTAGTCGCACTCGCAGCAGGCCAGGCAGTCGTTCTTGATCTCCAGGGCGGACATGGCCTCCTCGGCGGTCAAGCCAGCCTTGAGGAAGTTGAACCGCCGGGGCGTGCTCTGGGCCAGGTAGGCCGGCCGCTTGCTGCGGAGACAGCCCTCCACGTCGATGTTGATGTTGCCGGCGTCGTCGGGCTCTACGTCCCCGAAGTTCTTCACCACCGGCACCACCTCGTCGCAGCCGGGAACCTGGCCGATGCCGTCTCCAGCCTCGGCCGAGATGCCGATCTGGTTGATGACCCGCTCGCCGGTGACGAGCCGCTTGGTGGCGTAGACGTCGGCCAGCTCGTTGGCCAGGTCGGTCACGTCGATGTACTCGTCCGCGACGGTCCGCTCTCGGACGGTACAGTTGTAGCCGCTGTGCAGCTCGACATCGTCGTAGCGGAGGACCGTGTCCCCGACGATCAACGAGGTGACGCTGGGGTTCCGCCGCAGAATGGTCCGTGGATCGAGACGTCCGTTGGTGGGGAAGATCTCGTGGTCGTACTCCACCGAGAGGCCGTCGTCGATGTCCTCTTGCTGCCAGGCGGTGTGGTAGACGACTCGCAGCACCCAGCGGTTCGTCCAGTCGACCCATTCGAGGATCTTCAGGCGGGTGCCCCAGGCGCGACTCTGGAAGGTGACGCCCTCGCCCCGGGTGTCGGCAACAACCGCGTCGTTGGCGTCCTTGAGCACCATGTCGTGGGTGTGCTCGTCCGCCGGATCGGCCACGTCGTCGAGGCCTCGCAGCCAGAAGACGTGGAAGGGCTGTGCCAGTTGGCAACGGGGATCGTCGTAGCTGAGGTAGAGATCGGAGAGGAGATACTGGACGTCTGACGATGGCTCGACGAACGGGTAGCGGTTGCCGCCACCGGGCGGCTGGTTGATACTCGTCGGGACGCGACCCAGCGGATGTGCGACGGCCATCTTGATTCCTTACTCGCAGGTAACGCAGCCTCGGTCTCCCAGGCGAGAGCCGAGGACGGTCAACTCCATCTCCGTCACGGCGGTCTGCATGTTGTCGGCGAACCGCTCCAAGGTCAGCCGTTGAGAGTTGAAGCGCTCCAGGTCCCTGGTGATGGCCTCCAGTTCCTCGCAGCCGCAGCAGGGCAGGCAGCACTTGTCCTTGATCTTGAAACCGTGTTCCGTGGGGACGATCTCGATGCACTCGTCGCCGGCGATGAAGAAGCGGCCATCCGGGGTCGGCGGGACGCCGTTGAAGCTCCGCACGCAAGGCTTCTCGGCCAGCTCTCCCTCGCAGATGCAGTCCTGCGTCAGGCCCTCGCCGTCGATGGCATTGAAGACCAGCTTGGGATTCTGCCCGGCCACGATCACCGGCACGATCTGCATGTTGTTGCCGGCCACCAGCTCGATGTCACCTTGGAGCCGCTCGGACCGTTCGTCTCCGTTGACGGCAATCAGACCCACCACGCCGCGGATCTCCGGACGGATAGCGTCCGGATCGAGCATCGTGTCCTCGAAATCGAACGTCCACAGCCCGGCCGGCTGCTCGTCGATGGCCTCGGTTCGCCCGATGACCACCTCGCCGTGGATGTCCTGGAAGGGCTCCACGCCGCCCAGGTTGTACGCCTTGCCCCTCCAGTGCCCTTCCTTGGGGATCATCGCCGTGGCCACGTCGTAGATCGTCACGCTGCCGTCGTAGGCCACCGTGAGCGAGTAGCCGGTCTCCGAGGCGTAGACCTGGCGGATGAAGAACTTCCCCGGCTCCATGTCGGTGGCCGCGTGGATCGGCAAGTGGAGATAGATCAGCCACTCGTTGGGGATCTCGAACGACTCCGTCTTGTCCTTCAGCGTGGCACCCAGCGCGAAAGGGTAGTCACGCTGGGCATTGTGGACTTGCCACGGAAGATTCCATTGTGAGAGAGGCATCCCTGCCCTCCTTAGCTAGCCGCCGACAGCACTCCGGTCTGCTGCATGATCCCGCACTCCCCGGAGTAGCCGTCCAGGTCGTCGCTGGGATCGCGGGTGACACGGATGAATACTTCATCACCGGGGGTGATCGCAAAGGTCGAGCTGGTTGCCTCCACGGCCTGGTTGGCCGCGACCGCGCCGGTGGGGTCGAAGGTCAGCGCCGTGTAGGACTCGTCCACGTCGACCGGCGTGTCGAGACCGTCCGTGGGACGGTTGACGATGTTGTACTCCACGGTCAGCGGCGGCAGGGTTCCCGCGCTGCGGCCGAGCACGGTGGCCCGGTAGGCGAAGAGGCTGCCGGCGTCCACGTCTGTGGGCACGACAAAGCGGGCCACGAAACGGGACAGGTTGTCGTTGGGCAGACCCAGATAGAGAGCCGGGAAGTGCTCTTCGGTGGCGCCCATCAGACGGATGAGCTGGGGACGCAGCTCGCGGCTGGTCGATTCCGTCACGGAAATCTTCGTGTGCCCGTGATGAACCGTCTTATTCTGCCAGGTCGTCGTGGCCTGCCCCAGCAGCGTGACGTTGGAGCTGCCGGCGTAGAGACCCGAGGTCACCGGGCCGCGATGGATCTTGCCGGTGGCCTCCTCCAGTTCCTTCATCGCCAGGTAGCCGACCTTGTTGTCGTCCCCCATGGTGAGGTTCAACTCCAGGTCGATCTCCAGGTCGCCGGTCGAGGCAACGTCCGTGCTGCCGGCGCAGTAGATCTTCAGCCGGTCGTCTAGCGACACCAGGCTCGTGACCATCGAGTCGGTGGCGAACTGGAGCTTGGTGAACCAGAGCACCAAGGACATGCTGGGGTCGCGGGGACACTCCGGCGGGAAGTCGTCGTTGACCTCCTCGGAGGCGGACTCGGTGGAGGCGTCCGTGGTCAGGTTCCGGGGCCAGGGCACGTCACCCCAACAGTCGGAGAGCCACCAGATGCCGTTGCGGTCGATCACCGCCAGCCCGCCGGGTCCCAGGGGCACGCCGTTGTAGCCTTCCTCGGGATCGACGGCCTTGTCCCACTCCAGGTAGACATTTTGCACGGGGACCGGCGGCCAGATGTTCCGCAGGGCGGCGTGGGCGGCCAGGTTGTAGCCAAACACGGCGTTGCTGGGGGCCAGTCCCTCGAAGCTGGCGTGGTCGGCCGGCAGCCAGCCGGGCCAGGCCCCGTTGGGAGCCTCGATGCTGTGGCGGTTCCCCGGGTCCGGCGGCGAGTGGGCACCGGCCGGGGCGCAGGTCAGCTCGAACCGGTAGTGCCGGTGCGTGTCGAGGAAGTCGATGAACTGCGGGTTGACGAAGACGTAGCCCCCATCCCGCGCGCGGAGCACGGGGACGGTGACCGGGGGCCGTGCCGTTGTCAGCATCCCCGGCGAGGCTGCGCTGAGGTAGTAGGTCCCCGGATCGACGTCACCATCGACGGCCGCCGAGATGTCGATGTCGTCGTAGCCGAACAGCAGCAGGTCGGCCAGGGTGGCGTTGTGCTTGATGGCACAGATGCCCCACACCTGGGACGAAGCTGCCGTGGTCAGCAAGCCCGTCTCCAGGTCGTTGCTGACGTTGGCCAGGGCTCGCTTGAACTCTTGCGAGGCCGTGTGGAAGTAGACGGGCATGCCCACCTGGACGGCGGACTCGATCGTGACCTCGCGGGCATAGACGGTGGAGCCCAGAGCCGCGGCGGAGATCACCTCCCACAGGTACTCAATGTTTTGGTGAAGCTGCCCGATGGGGCGGTTTGGCGTCCCCGCCACCACCGGCTCGTTCGGCCTCACCAGTTTGATCAGACGTTCCAGACTCATCCTGAGCGACCTCCGTGTCGTACAAGGTCCGCAGCTCGATCGGACGGCCCTCCCGCTTGTGGCGGGCGATTCCTTGCCTCATACCGTCCGTGATCCCGTGGTCGACGTAGACCACCGCGGCGTCGACGACTCGGCTAAAAGCCAAGCCGGCTTCGATTCCGAGGCGCCTTTCCTCCGGGTCATTATCGTCCAGAACACCTTCCTGTGTGTAGAGCAGATGAGACGCAAAAGGGGCCTCCCCCCGCTTCAAGCAGTCACGGAGGCAGGCCCTCGCGTATTCTTTGTTTTCTCTCGTCCCCTTCTGAGTCTTGCTTTTGAAGGGACTTTCGACGACTACCAGCCTTTTCGGTTCGGGCATCTGGGCCTCCGTGCCCCGTGGGGCTCTCCTAGCTTGTGGGTTCGGGTTTGGGTTTAGGTTCCGGCGGCAAGAGCTTACGCAGCCCTGCCTGGAACGTATCGCGCTGCTCGGCAGAGAGCCGGGCAAGCAGCCCTTCTTCATTGACGTTGTGGAGGACGCGGCCGAGAACACCAAAGTCGATGTGCTCCACCACGGGGAAGTCCTCGAACGCGAGAGCCCGCGACGGGGCACCCCAGGCCTGCAAGGCATGGACGGCGATGCCGGCCAGCTTGCGGACGTTGTTCAACGCGCAGAGGATACCGGGCCGGGACGTCCACTGATCGTCGGCTCGTCGCAGATACGTGCCGAACATCGTCAGGTAGGCCGTGTCGTCCTTGATCTCGGCACACTTGCCGAAGGTCTCGGGCGACAGCTCCCGCAACTTCTGCGGCAGATCCTCGTCCTGGTACTTCCGCTCGTCGGCCACGATCTGGCAGATGGCGCCGAAGCTCAGCGGCGGAGCAACGAAGTTCCTCTCCAGGACTGCCGGGTCCAGCTCGTCACCGGAGATCAGCGGGTAGCGAGCGATCGCTCCCTTGTGCTTCATGCAGGTCATCGCCAGGTTGGCGAGCTTGCGGAAGTAGCTCTGGACGTTGGCTCCCGGTTCGACGGTCACCACCTTGTTGGCTTCCTGGAGTGTACCGCGCATGAAGCTGAGCCAGGCCGTGATCGGTTTCTCTTTGTCGGGAACACGGTTGACTCCGGCCTCTTTGGCGGCCTTTTCCCAGCGGTCAATGGCGTACTCCATCTCACCGGCGACGACGTTGAACACCTCGTTAAGAGTCGACTTCATATTGGGATTCCTGTCTTGTACGGGTACGACGGGTTCCGTCCACGTGAATAGTCCGGGGGCCGCGCGTCCGTACTTGACCTCAATGATGTCCGTCAGGATGCCGGCGTAGTGGCACATCGTGCCTTTCAGCCGGCTATCGTGGTAGGGCTGACGGAACAGCTCTTCGTAGGTGTCTCCCTCGTATTCAACATCTTCGCCGTTAGGGAGACGAGCGGCAAAGACGAATGGTTTGGTCAGATCCACTGGTCTTTCGGGAGAATCTCGAAGCCGACAACGGTGATACCGTCCTCCCTGCCCCAATCAGGTCCGTAAGCGTCCCTCATGGCCCTTCCCAGCCCCTCAAGGGTCCGGCAGGCCTCGGCGTGCTCCGACCCGAGCCACCCCTCGGGGATCAGCAGCGGCGAGACGAAATGCGTGACGTGCTTCACCAGGGCCTGGTGCAGGACGGGCATGTCGTCGATCATCCCCTCCGGCGGCGGAGTCTCAACGATCTCCACCAGGTCGCCGGCACGGCACTGGTTGGCCCACTTCCGCCCGTCACGGACGGTGATGTTGAGCTGTCCCGGAGGATTCACCTCGGGGTTGATGAAGAGCATGCGGTGCACCCGCAGGTACAGCGGGCACTCCCGCACGGGCGTGACCACGTTGTGCTCCACGCAGATCTCGTAGAGCTTGCTGGCGATCGGGCAGTTCTTTTCGCGCCTGCTGGGATGGAACCGTCCGCAGGTCCAGCAAAGACAATCCTGACGGTGTCCGCCTTTGAGATGGGTCATGACGAACACGCTGACCCCGTGGTGGACGTACTTCTCTACCTGGAAGAACGGCACCGGGGCGGGACTACAGGCAACACCGCTGGCGGTGGCGCAGCACGAGCTACCTTCGGGCATACAAAACTCCTTCTGCAAAACGAACCACGGGTCAGTTCAGGGTCAATTCCCATTCCAACCCGACTTGACTGGTCGCCAGCTTGGGCTGCTGATCGTCGGCATCGAAGTAGAAGCTGCTGAGGATCAGATCCTGCGTGGCGTCGGCGGCATCCACGAGGGCCACCAGTGAAGCCCCAAAGATAACAGAATTGCTGGCGAAGCCAAAGGCCTTTCCATGAACTCCCGCCGTCCCCTGGCTGCGGGCGAAGAAGACGGGCTGGTTTCCCTTGGGGAAGGTGTCCTCGTCGCTGGAGCCGAAGGTGTGGGCCGTCATGGGCACCCGCAGGTAGTCCCGCACGGCATTGCCGGCCAGGTTGTTGTAGTATTCGATGTCCCGGGTGCGGTCGAACGAGGGAGCGGCAACGGTGTCTCCCGGGGCCACCACGTTCTCGTACTCCAGGTACATGCCGCCGATCCGGTAGTCGATGTTGCCCTCGGTCATCAGGCGACCGACGATGGCACCCCATTCGTAGACGATGTCGTTGGGGACCCAAGACGTGCGCGGAACCCAAAGCTGCCGGTCTTCCAGTTCCGGGTCCCAAACGTAATGGGCTCCCGGCGAGTTCCAGTGCTCCATGTCGACAGTGACCAGGTTGCCGCGGACCCGACCGCGGATGTGTTTGCCGGGCTGGATGATGTCTCTCATTGACATTTTCCTCGAATCTGGTAGAGGCGTAGGCGCTCGGTAACCATGGTGGGACCGTGGATGATCTCGGACCCCACCATGCACGGAAAACCGCTCACCTGTTCCGTGTAACCTGGCCGGGTTTCCGATCCCGACCCGTCCATGGTGATTGCTTCGTCGGCGTACTCCAGCTCGACGATGACCAGCATGACCGTCTGCGGCGGCACGAGCCGCTGGAGGTGGGTGGCAGCCGCCAAGCCGAGCTTGGCCTGGCCCATCAACCCCGGACGAATCTTGACGACGAACATGTGGTAGCGGAAGAAGTTCTCGACCATGAACTCCAACGGATTGATTGTTTCGGGCAGGGCGCCGGCCGGCGGCTCCCCGGTAGGATTCGGCCTCGGGTCGAGAATCTGAGCCAGCGTCTTCCCCCGGGCAATGCCTCGCTCGTGAACGTCGTCGAAGAACTGCTCGACGTCTCCCGGGAAACCCTCGATCTCGAAGGAGGCTTTGACGCGATCGTTCGCGTCGGTGGTCGTTACCAGGGTCACGTCCTCGTTGTTGAACACCAGCTCCCCGTAGTAGCTGTTGTCCAGCAAGCCGGGGCCGACAACCAGGGCATCCAGCTCGGCCGGGACGGCGCCGGAGTTCAAGTCGAAGAACTGGAGCGTGTCAACCAGGGGGTCGCCGGCACGGACAACATCCGAGGAGTCGACCAGGGGCACCGAGTCCTTGGGGAAACGGTAGACATGCTGATCCGTGACGATCACCAAGGCCGACATGTCGTCCACACGCAGCTCCACCGTCTCGGTGGCCTCGCAGGCCAGAGGTACGCCGGTGATCGCCGACCAGGCGAACTGGAGGTCGCGGGACGAGGTGCCGCGGATGATGCCGTCCAGGATGGCGTTGAGCAGCTCCTTGTAGCCCTCGCTGGACTCCATCTTCATCTTCAAGGCGTAGCCGAATTGCTCGTAGACGTTCTCCCAGTCCCACTCGCTGCGGAAGAGCCACAGCCCGGCCTGGCGATCGGTGACGACTCCGTCCGTGAAGACTTCCTGGATGGGGACCAGGGAGTTGCTGAAAGGATTGTCACGGAACGTGACCACTCCGTCCTCGACCCAGAAGTCGAGGTTCTTGGCCAGAGTCACCGAGGGATCGCTGATGCGGTTCATGATCATCCGCACGTCGTGCACGCCCTCGGGCAGGGTGACGGAGTAGTAGACGCTGAGCTTGGGATCGTCGTAGTTGGCCGTAGCGTCGTAGGTGATCTCCCCGTCGTACTCGTAGACGTTTGCGCTGTTGACCTCCGACTCCAGGAAGGTGAAGAAGTACCAGTTCTCCTTGTGAAATACGGGGATCTCGAATCGCGAGCAGGAGGCCAGCAGCTCCAGCATCTGCCGGTGACTTTCCGCGTCTAGCTGAGCCCGCGAGTGCGCAGTCTCCCTGACCAGATTGTCTCCCTGGTAGGTGCGGCACCAGAAGCTGCCCAACAAGGTCAGGAGCCGTTCTGGTTCGTCGAAGTCACTGCCTGGGAAAATGAACTCAGCCATCCTCAAAACCGCTTTTGAGAAGAGGACCCGCCGCCGCCCTTCCTACGACGGCGGGTCTCCGATCGGTTCCACTACGCAACGTGCGTAACGATACTGCGAAGCGTCCGCCTACTCCACCGGGACATAGATTGTCGGTCCCCTAATCACGGCGGGCGCCGGGCTGACGTAAACCCCGGTTGCCCACCTCTGAGGGTAGATCACGGTCGGTGCCATGACAGTGACAGGCGTAGTTCTCTGTATCGTTTGTGATGTTACGACCCGGCCGGCGCGCCAGCGGAGGAGGCCGAGAGGACCGGACCTCCAGACCGGTGCGGTGGTGGTTGCCACCGTGTACGGGCCGGCGGCGTCGATGCCGCTGGCGTACGTCGTAACCTGTGCGTCACATGGCGTTGCGAATGTCAGCAGGCCCAGGGCTGCAATCATCAACCCCACGGCCAAGAAAACTCCTCGCATAAGCGTGATCCTCCTTGTTCTGGTGTGAAGTCGTCTTTCTCTTTCTCTGTCAGATGCACTCTCTCTCTGAAACGGAATCTGATGTGCGGACTACTTCTTCTTCATGGAACCTCCTTTGCTTCCGGGAACAAGTTCGTACCCGTCGACTTTCAAGTCAGAACAGGTGACACGGAACGACTGGCGACATTCACTGCGCTCCAGCATCATCCGCACCGGATTGTCCTTACCGTAGAGACGCTGGATCGCCACAGTGTCGTCCCACTGCGGGGTTGCGACAAGAGGGTTGTACCAAGGCGACATCAGGGCGCCCTCTTTCTCGATGTGTGAAAGTCCCAGCATGTGACCGAACTCGTGGCAGGCGACGTTGAACAGGAGGACGCCACGCTTGTTGGCGCTCTCCACCCACGTCTCCCCGAGATCGAATTTCATGGTGAGCTGCTGCGTGTTGTCCTCGCCCGGCATGTAGGCCCAGGCCAGGGTGCCACCGGGGCCGTCGAAGAAGCTCCGCTTCCCCTCGCCGGTGTCGATGATCAGGTCGGCCGAGCGAGCCCGGGGCGAACGGCTGATCTCCAAGCCGCAAGCCTTGTCCCAGGCTTCCCAGCAGGCATGGAAGATATGGTTCTGGGCCGAGCGGGAGACGCCTTTGATGTAGCTCTTGACGTACCACTTCAGACCCTTCTTCTTCCACATCTTCTTCTGGGCCTTGGCGGCCTCGGCCATGCGAATCGCGTCCTGATGATCGGGATTGGTCGAGTCAAGCCGGTCGGGCAGTCCGCAGCGAGGCTGCATGATCGCCCGCATGGTCTTGGGGCCGACTACACCGTCGCGCTTCAGGCCGAACCACTTCTGGAAGACCTTGACGGCCAGCTCGATGTCTTCCTTGGTGACCTGGGACACCAGGGCGTAGCCCAGATAGCCGAAGAACGTCAGGTAGGAGATGGTCGCGGCCATCTCCTCGCGGCGGAGGCCGTGGGCCTCCATGTACTTCTTTTCTCCTCCGTTCATGCCGATTCTCCTTAATCAGCTTGCGGGATACTGGTCTGGACGGTGATCGAGATGTCTGCCGGGTCCAGGAAGAACTGTACAGTTTTCGGGGTGACCATCAAGGCCGATTCGTCGGGCACCGTCAGCACCGTGTCGTCACGGAGGTAGAGCGTCGTTCCGTTGGGGCGCCGGATGCGGCCGAACATGTCGATCGCGCCGACGCTGCTGGCGTTGCTCAGGTAAGCATGGATGGTGTCGTGCAGGTGCGAGGCGTAGAGCCGGCCGGTGAAAGGTGTGGCGTTGACGACCTCGCACAAGGCGGACTTGATGGCCGTCTCGTCGGGCGGCGATTCCGAGGTCTGCTGGTGAATCGTGAAGGTAAGCTGGAGAAAGCAGGGCACAGGCGCCTTGATGAGGGCGTCTGCTCCGTAGCTGCGGTAGTCACGGTGGTTGACCGTTGTCTGGATAGCCGACAGCAGCGGCACGCCCACGGCCTCGCAGACGTAGTCCTGCGTGGCGCCGAGATCCAGCTCGGAGGTGACCGTCTCCGTGTCCTTGAAGCGGATCACGAGGGTCTGGTAGGCAGTGTAGACTCCCTCGACGGCCTCTTCGAGATCCGGCTTGAAACCTTCATCGGTGAGATCCAGGCCGCGGATGTCCTCGGTGATCTCGAAGCCGCCCACGACGTTGGTGGAGCCACTGGGGAAGATATTGCGGACCTCGTAGGCCCCGGCCATTTCGGTTCGCAAAACCGCGAACTGCCAGATGCCCCGGCCGTCCGTCGTCTTCTCGACCAGGGAGGCCTCCTTGCTGAGCCCCAGGTGGACCAGTTGCGGTTGCGTCCGGATGTACCAGTCGACCCGACCGCCGAAGCTCACCGGGACCAGGGAGTGCTGGTCGCGGAGCATCTCCGTGTCGCCGTAACCGATGATCGACTGGTGGCTGATTCGGGAGTACGCCTCCATGTCGCGGAGCCAGCCTCGCATGGTGACGCGGTTGGAGATCGTCTTGCCGGCGATACCCTCTTGCATCCGCTGGAGCAGCTCGTCGTTGGTCTCCACGTTCCCGCCGCCGGTGAAGTCGTCCGTGGCGTAGGCGGTGACGAAGTTGCTGGGAGTGTAGTCCAGCAGCACCAGGGTATCCTTGGGGATGTTGCCATCCTCGCCGGCCAGGGCGGCCTCGACACTGATGATGAAGGCATAGGTGCCGTCCGAGAGCTGCGTCAGCAGGACGTCCGAGGGCGTGGCCAAATCGCCGGCGTCGTCCCGGGCGGTCCAGGCCTGGGTGGTCGTGAAGGTCTGGCCGCCGGCCATCATCGTCGTGCCGTTGGAGATCGTGATCCCGTTGGCGTCCGAGAGGACGATCGTCACCCGTCCCGAGGCCTTGGCCCCGGTGTTCCGCGTGAGCCGCCAGTTGGAGAGCACATGGTCGACTACGTCGTCGTCGGCCAGCAGGGGATCGGCCTCGATCTGCTGGAGACTCCGCGCGGAAAGGTAGCGGCTGATGTTGGTGGCGGGCACGCCGGCAAGGATTGCGTGCAGTACCAGCACCACATCGTGGAACACGCCCCGTTTCAGATCCAACTCGGGAAACAGCTCCTGGACCCGCGAACTGACCTCGGTGAGGTTCTGCTGGATCAAGGTGGGGCTGATGTCCCCGAGAGTGTCGATTTCGATGGTCATGGCATCGTGCTCACTACGCTCGTCCTGATGGGATAGATGACGTCCAGCGACGTGCCGGCCTTGCTGATGATTTTCACTCGCAAGCTAACCTGGTCCTGGTAGAGGGAGACGGCGACCAGCTCGGCCGTGTCGAACTGCTCATCAGTCGGGGTGTCCTCGTCTTCCTCGCGGATCAGGTTCGTGCGGACGGTGAACAGGCCCAGGTAGAACGCCGACCGTACGTCCGCCACCGTCCGCCAGTAACCGTAGCGGGCCTGGGTCATGAACAGGCAGCCCCGCTCGGGCAGATGAGGGATCGAGCCGATCTCCGTCATCAGCTCCATAAGGAACCGCTGCGCGAGCTTCTGGATACCGGTGACCAAGGCGCCGTTGCTGCCCTCGAAGACCAGATGCTGGATGACCTGGCTCTCGGTACCGCGCTGTACGCCGTCGAACGCCAAAACGTCGACGGTCCGGCCCCAGTATTTGATCGGCGGTGAAGACACCAGCGTCGTCATGATCCGTCATCCTGTCCGCTGGTCTGGCGGATAATCCCCTGCACGTACTCGATCGCAGCCCAGCGGAAAGCCCCGTACTTCGTGCCGTGGCCCTTACGCCGGCCGAGATGCTGTGCCACACACCGGGGGAAGCGGTACGTGTGCCTCGCCCGGAAGGCCCGCTCCATGACCGCCAGGTAGGCGATCTGGGTGGTGGTGATGATCAAGTCCCCGCTGCGTCCCGGGGACGTCGGCGATTCCGTTGCCTCCTTGTACCACTGGTTGGACTTCTCCCGGTCGAAGGGAGACTTCATCCCCTCCCAATCGAACAGGTCTCCCGACCAGTCCCGCTTGACCGGCATGAGCCACTTGTACTGCTCACCTTTCTTGCGGGTATCGTACTCGTCTTTCGCCTGCGTCTTGTGCTCTTCGCACTGCTCGCGGAAGACAGGGTCGATGTCGGATTTCTTGCTCGTACTGATCTGCGTCATCTAGCTTACCCTACATCGTCGCTGGATTCACCTCCAACACGGCGTCAATCGCCTGCTGGATGCGGGCTTTCCGCTGGCTAATAGCACCCGGGGAGCGTCCCAGCTTCCGGGCGATCTCTTGATTGGAAAGGGCTTTTTGCCCGTTGAGCCCAAGCGTCAGTTCCATGATCTTCTGGTCCAAGGGAGGCATCTCGTCGTAGACGAGTTTGACGGCCAGGTCCTCCCGCTCGTCCTGCTGCATGCCGGGGAGCAAGGAAGGATCGACCATCTCCAGTTGGCCCTCCGTGATTCCCGGGCTGTAGCCACGGACCTTCTTGATTCGTGCCGCGCTGAAGCCGGTCCGGTTGGACAGCTCGGCGTCGGTGGGCTCGCGGCCCAGCTCGTCCTGCAACTCCTGGGTGTACCGCTGGAGCCTCGCGCGGTCGTAGATCACCCGCTCCGGGGCTCGCATCACCTGGCCTTGCTGCCGGGAGATTCGCTTCAGCCCGCGAAGTTGTGTGTTGATATGGGCGCCCAGGCGTCCCCGCTTCGGGTCGTACGAGTCGAAGGACCGCAGCGCTAGCTGCCTGGCCCGACTGGTAATCAACGGGTTGGCCTCGCCGACATGGGTACGGATGCCCTGCTGGATTACCGGGTCGACGGCTTTGAGGAACGCCGTCCGGCTGGCCGGCGACGGGTCTACCTTCCAGAGATCGTAGGGCTCGCGATATTCGTCTTCCAGGTAATCAGACATCGAGATCCTCCCAAGCCTCGACTAGCGGGGCACCTTTGAAGATGTTCGTGCCGAACAGTGGGTGCTTGTCGGCAGAAGTGCGGTCGTTGTCGGTGTTCTCTTTTTCGGTGCGGACATGGGTGAAGTCGAACGAGGTCCCCGCTCTCCGGCCCTCAGCGTTGATGTTGACGGTCACCCGTTGGACCTGGGCCCACAACGGTACGGCTAGCTCGTCGGTGCCCTCGGCTCCGTCCCGCGGCTCCTGCATGAGCTTCACGAGGCTACCGGGGCCGATGTCGAAGCGGAGCTTGCCGTCGATCTGAGCTGCCCGGTGCCGCAGGTGATGCTTGACCAGTACCTCCCAGGCGTAGGCGGTGAAGACGTTGTTGCGGTTCTCGACGATCGACTTCTCTCCCACCGGAGGATCTTCCGGCGGGTCGGGGTCGGCCTCGGGCGTCGTCTGGGTTTTGTTGGGATCTTGCTTCTTCACGCCCATGACCTGACCATACTCTCCGACGCTGTGCTGGAGCTTCAGCCACACCGGCGCCTGCACGATCAGCCAGGAGCCGTCGACAGGGTCCTCCACGTCGGCGTACTTGTGGCCACCAAGGCAAATCTTGTCGTTGTCCGGCTCCTCGGTGTAGGCCAGCTTGGTGAGCGTGTCGTGGTCGGCAATCACGCCGACTGCCTGCACCGGCTGAGCGATCCGGCCGCTAAGATTCAGGTGCTCATACTCCTCGGGGTAGATCTCCTTCCACGGCTGCTGATCGGCCCTCCAATACGGAGCATCGGCACTGACCAGACAGCGGTTGGAAAGAGGGATCACCGCCATACCGAAATCCTGGCAGTATTTGGCAACGAGGATGTCCCAGAAGGTGTGCGCAGCAAAGGTCTGCACGGTTTGCTGGCAGATCCCCTTGGCAACTGCCTCAACGATCAACGGCTTGCTGAAGACTTCGGGCCGCAATGTGCGACTGGCACCGAACAAGGCAGCCGTCTCGCCGTTGGCTGGCGTGAAGTTGCAGTTGTCAGCATCCACCTCGAAACGCTTCAGGGCCTTCAGGGCACGATCGTTGCTCGACTCGTCGCCTGTCCCCTGGGCGGAACCGCAGCCGATCTCGAAGCGTTGGTCGTTGGAGGCGATCTCGCAGAAGAGCTGCTTGATGGCCTTCCATACGTCCTGTTGAACCTTGTCGTAGACGATACCGTAGCCGCAGAGGCAGGAGACGAAGCACTTGTCCTGCTCGTGACCGGTACCGAAGCCGGGCGTGATGGCCGGGAACACGTAGTTTGTCGGGTTGGTGGGATGCTGCCAGCGATGCAACGTCGAGCTGAAGGCCAGGTCGATACAGAAATGGGCCAGGTGGATTACGGCGTGGACCTTGTTGCTGACCTTCCGATACGCCAGTCCAACGTAGTAGCCGTCGAAGATTACCTGGGGCGCGCTGTGCCAGTCGGGCCCGCCGGGCTTCCAGTCACCCCGCGGCGAAAAGCGGACCTTAGCCTCCTTCATCTCCAGAAGCTGTGGTCCCATGTCGTGGATCTTGGCCTGCGTCTTCTGGTCGTGCGCATCACGACCGATGGCCACCAGGCAGGTGGCCTCGGGGATGCCGTTCTTACAGAACGACATCGTGAACTGGACGACGTTGAACTTCTCTCCGTCGATCTCCAGCTCCAGCGTGGCGTCGTCCGAGAGGACGGTATAGGCATAACCAGCAGGCTCAGCCATTGAACTGTCGAATCTCCTCGCTTCGGTAGATCAGACCCAGCAGCAAGCCGCCCAGCTTGTAGGGCAGCTCGCGATGGTCGTTCCACAGGTTGTAGAAGGTCTTCCACGGCTCGATGCCGTAGTTGCCGAAGATCGCCAGCAAGGTCGGCTCCCCGACTTTGGAGGCGGCGACGGCCAGGTCTCCCAGGCTCCACTGCGGCCGGAGGATCACCTTGACGTTCCAGAGTGCCCCCGGGCTGTTGGTGTTCACGCGAAACGTGTACCCGGCGCCGTGCAGCTCGATCTCTCCACTCAGTCCTGCTGAGAGGGACAGATCGTGGATAATCTGTCTTTGTGGGGGGACAAGATTGGTGACCTGGATAGTCTCGTTCGACAGCACGTCCACGCGGAACTCGTGTCGGAGCTGCCCTGTCGGGTCCGGCGGCATCGGCTCCCCGGTGATCGTCAACGTGCCGTCGATGGAACCGTAGGACGTGACCTCAGGATCGAACCGCGAGGCAGGGACCAGGTCCGCCGTGGTGTCGATGTCGTAGGTGATCCGCGGGTCCAACTCCAGCAGGTATTCTTCCAGCTCCGTGGAGTGCAGCATGGTGAGAAACTGTCGCGTCCGATAGTTGAGCATCGCCCGGTCCGGGCTGGACCCGTAGAGAATGTTCCGCAGCCGGTCGATATAGCTGGGGTAGTCGATCGCAGCGTACTCGAAGGGAATCAGCTCCTCGGCGAAGAAGTCTTCCCCGGGACTGAGATCGCCGTCGAGGCTGCCGCCTTCGAGGTTCACCAGCAATGTACGTGCGTGATTGAACACTACTTCTTCTCCGGCAAGGTCACCAACTGGAGCCCGTACTGCATAATCCGCGTGGCCGGGTCGACCACGTCCCCGGTCAGGCCGACGACGAATCCCAGGAAGAACGTCTGGCCGATGTTCACCTGGACCGGCTCCCTCCGCATGGCCACGCGGTTTTCCTGGTACCACTTCATGATCAACTCGAAGCCGTGGAAGCCGGGGTTCGCTCGCGTCCCGCCGGTGCAGTCGACCGTCATCGACAGGCCCGAGATCGTCACCGAGCCCATCCGGTCCCCGAACACGTAAACGTACACGTCGTTGCCGATGGTATGCAAGAACTGGTAGTTGCCCTGCTGGCTGACAGTGATCCGCGTGATGATGGACTTCTGCGAACTCCAGGTCAGCGCCGGGTCCGTCTTGATGAACGTAGCCGTACCCTCGGCATGCTCGTCGGTACAGGCCGCCACGCGACCCACCGGTCCTGTGAAGAACGATGGCATCACTTCCCTCCTGTGCGGCCTTCGGCGTCCATGTCCCCGACCCCGTTGACGAGGTCCACTTCCATGCGGCCTTCGATCCGCATCAGATTGTCTCCGCCAGGAGGCCCACCCCGCTCGGCTTCTCCAACCAACGAGCGAACAGCTCGCGAGAGATCAGGCCGGCGACTGTCCCCGGCCTTCAGCGACTTGGGGTCAATCATTCCCAGGAAGCTGTGTTCGTCGAGGAAGCGGACGTCCTCCTGCACGCCGCGCATCTCGGAGGCCGTCAAGCCCCACTCCTTCTGGAGCTTGTCAATGGCCCGTTGCCTCTTCTTTCCGGTGAGACCCTCGGTCTCCTCGGCAATCCGCTCACTAAGGTAGCGGACTCCGGCCAGTTTGTCGTCCTCACTGGTCAGCAACTTCTTGGCGTCGGCGTGTCCTCGATCGGCAAAGCGCTTGCGGACGATCTCGGCCGTCCGTTTGAGATCCTCCGTGCCGCGAGTGGCGCGGCGGGCCATAATCAATCCGGCTTCCGTACTCAACGATCCACCCAGTTCACGAGCCAGGTCCTTGTGCTTCTTCGTGTCGAAGCCGTACAGCTCCATCAGCCGCTCGACGTGCTGCGGGGCCGTCATCGTCTCCTGCTCGCGACGACCCTCGGCGTATCCCATGATGGCGTCGATGGCCTTCTCGCCCTCACGGAGGTCCCCGATGGTGTCTGCCCCCTCGACCCGGCCGCCGATCTCCTTCTCGATGTCCTCCTGCATCTTGGCGGCCTCGTCGAAGCGTCCTTTGACAAGGTTGATCTGTCCCTCGGTGTACCTGTCACCGGAGTAGGCCAGGTCCAGAGCCTTGACGCCTCGCTGGTTGGCCAAACCTTCGATCCCCTTGAGGGCATCCTTAGTCCGCTGCTTGGCGGCATCGCGAGCAGCCACGTCCCCCTTTGCGTCGGCCTGCTTGTACTCGGCGTACGCCTTGGAGTAGGCATCGCGGGCTTCGCGGACCTTGCCCAGCTCCTCCTCCGTCAGCGGCTTGAGCATGTCCGGAGTCGCGCCCTTACCCTCGATGGCCAGGCCCACCTTGTGTGCGGCAATCGCCGCTCGGGCCGCCTCGGCCGTGGTAATCCCCCGCTGCTTGGCTTCGTCGCCTGCCAGGTACTTGTCCACTTCCTCCTGGGTGACCGTGGCGTACCTCTTGGCCAGCTTCTCCGCGCTAACCTGGGTCTCGCGGAACTCGTCGAGCCGGGCCAGGTCTTTGTCGGTGAGCTGCTTGGCGATATTGATCGACCGCTCCATGGCGGCGATCTCTCCCGCCCGTTCCCTGAGCGTCTTCGCGTCGGCTCCGCCGAGGCCCATGATGTCCAAGGCCGTGGCCCGAGCGTCGTCTCCCCAGACGTTCTCCCCCTTGGCGATCCGGCCGAGCACGTCGCCCATCTGGCTGGTTGTGCCTTGAAGCTGTCCTGAGACAGCTTGCACGTCGTCCCAGATCTGCTCGGCATGCTCGGCGTCCCGGATCTTGCTGCGGTCGAACTGACCGGCCATCAAGCGGGCGACATCTCCGCCGGCGTAGTAGTTGGCCAGTGTCTGAAGCTGTTCCTGGCCGCCTCGGAGCTGCTCGTACATCCGCAGCCCCTGCGGACCCAGTTTCCGCAACGTACGGTCGTCCATGATCGCGCGGTGGGCCAGATCGGAGATGTCCTGCATGGCGTAGTCGACGGTCTCCTCCCAGTGCCGGCCCTCGTCGGTGTCCATGAACTCGTTCCATCGCCGTCGCGACATCCGCTCGCGGACCTGGGCCTCCGAGAGCCCCGTACGCTTGGCCTCGCGGGAGACCACGTCCGCGTCGATCTCGAAGCGCTGCTGAAGGCCCTTATCGGCCGTCAAGGCTCGGGACTGCTCGAACATCCGTTCCAGCGTGGCCTGGGTTCGTTCCACGTCCCGGGTGCCTAGCAGTTGGGACTCGTCGCTGGCAAAGCCCTGCTCCGCTGCCATATCGGCCAGCGTGTTAGCCTGCTCGCGAAGGACATCGTTGGCGGCGTTGAACTGCTCCATCAGCCGCTGGCGAGCCGGACCCTCCGGCGATGCCTGGATCTCCGTCTTCAGCCGGTCGACCTCCGCTCGGGCTGCATCGAGACCGATAATCCCCTCTTGGAGTCCCTTGTTGACGTCTCCCGTCTTCACGCCCAGGGCATGAGCGATCAGCTCGGGAATGTTGGCGTTGTCGTCACCGCGGACCTGCTGGAGGTAGTCGATGGCACGGCGAGCAGCACCGCCGCGTCCCAGGGCTGTGAGGGAATCGGCGGTCCTAGCTTCCAACCGGGCCTGGAGCAGATTCCGCTCGCCCTGTTGGAGGGTACGACGGTTCATCTGGGCCTGGAAGTCCTGGAAGCTCCCGTACTGCCGGTAGTTGGGGTCCCGCCGCATGATGTATTGCACATGGCCATACCCCTCTGCGGCGGCAAGCTCGAACCAGTCCTGGCCCAGGCCGGCGACCGCCCCGGCGGCCTCGGTATCCTGGAGCGCCGTCTGGAGCGTGGTGGCGATGGCCTCGTTCCGCTCGGCCGTATTGGCGAATTGCTCGTGCCGCATCCCCATGGCCCGCTCGGTGACCCTCTCGGCAGCCACGCCAGCAGCCCTCCAGGCCGCGTCAGCTTCCATCCCACGGCCCCGGAGCTGATTCGCGATGGTCTCCCGGTATCTCTGACGGACCCAAGCACGGGCCTCCTGGGGCATCTGACGGCGTACTATGCCGCCGATGTTCCAGCGGTTGATCTGCTCCTCGTTGGCGAAGGTCTGCCCCAGCATCCCGGACATGCGTCCTCGGTCGAGTCCCAACTCCTGTCCGCCTACCCCCTTGGCCCCCGCCATGAGATCGAAGAACTGGGCTCGATCCATCAAGGTCGTACGGGTCTCCCCCGTCGTGGGGTCCAGATACTCTGTCTGCCCGGCCATGACCGCCTGGGCGATGGCTTCGGCGCGGGAGCCCTCCTGGAACCCGCCGATGGTCTCCCGCACCCGCATCAAGGCCCCCAACCGTTGAGCTTGCTCGGAGGCCGCCGCCTGCATCCGCAGGTTGGCATCGAGCTGAATCTGCTGAGCAGCGTTCCTGCGGCCCCAGGCGGGCACAGCGGCTCCTCCCTGGGCCGTGAAGGCGTTCCCCCAGGCCATTGCACCCTGGGCGCCCTGGATCGCGTGGAGCGGGCTGATGCCCAACTGCTGGGCTCGACCGGCTGCATGCTGCTGGATCGCCAGCGCGGCATCCAGGGAGATCCCCGACTGGCGGGCGATCTCGTGGGTCGTGCGGACCATCATGTTCAGGCGGCCCGGGTCGAGCTGTGACGTGCCGCCCTGGGTCAGGGCCTCCAGCTTCTGGATCAGCTCGGCCATGGGGGCGTCGGGGCGGCCCAGGTCCCCGAAGATGTCCCGCATCGTGGAGACGATCCCCGCGTAGTCCTTCAGGGACCGCTTCACCCGCTCGGAATCGAAGCCGCGGATCTTGTCGGCAATCGCCGGGTCGAGGCGGAGCTTGTCCAGGTCGGCCGGGTCGATGAACTGGAGGTTGTCCGGCAGGGTGACGTTCTGCTGCTGAGCTGCCTCGTTCAGGGCACCACGGTCCTCGCGGGCCAGCTCCTGCACGGCACGCATCGTCCGCATGGCGATCGGCTGCTGCGGGCCAAGGATCATGCCGCGGCGTCCCAGCTCGTCGTACATGGCGCCGAACTGGCCGGCGGTAAGTCCCCGCATCTGGGAGATGTCGCCCTGGCGGAAGAGGTCCTCGTAGAGCCGGTTGGCCATGAAGCCCGCCGACTCCCCCGTCATTCCCATGCGGCCGGTGACCGGGTCGAGCTGGTAGCGTCCGCCCATCATCATCCGCTGGGCCATGACCACGGCCGAACCCCGCATCCCGCCGGCGATGTCCAGCATCTCCGGAGCAATCTGGGCCATCATCGGCGCGAACTGCCCCATCATGTCGCCGAGATGGCGGGCGGCCCGACGTTGTTGCGTACCCCAGGGGGTGCCCGTCATGGCGGAGATTCCGCGGAGCGTTTGCATGTAGTTCTGGGCGTCCTGCTCGGAGGCCATCCGCATGGCCTCTTCCTGGGCCCGCGTGAACTGCATGTTGCGCATCACGTCGTAGACGTTCTGGTCGTGGCCCAGGCCCATCGGCATGTAGCCGTGCTGGCCCATCATCCGCTGGAGAATCGGCGCCAGAACGAACTGCGCAGCGAGTCCGCCCATGCCTCCACCCATCCCCGGGAAGCCTTCCATGCCCGTCATGGGAATGTGGGGGCGACCAGTGATGACGGGGGCATAACCCCTAGCGATCTGGTCGAGAAGTACACCGTCCTGTGGCATTACCGTCGTCCGTGAAGTAACTGGTTCCGTCTCCGCTGCAAGGCGGCCTGGGCCATGGCGACCTCATGTCGCTTGGCGGCAGCACGTGCTCGCAGCTCTTCCTCCGGGCCGTGTTCGGCCTCCTGCTTCCGCTTCTGCTGTTCCTCCTTCCAAGCCTTCAAGGCTCGGGCGTTCTCTTCCTGCCACACGGGGTCGGACGGGTCGACTCCCCACGCTGCCTTCCATTTCTCACGGAGTTCGTCGTACTCCTTCTCTCGGCGGGCCTCCTTGGTGGTGCCCTCCCAGGGTCGCATCGACGCCAGGATGTCGTAGAACGTCTCCCGGGCGTGCTCTTGAGCGCCCTTGAACGAATCTTCCGTGAGTCCTGAGTTGCCGACCAGGGCCAGGTGGTAGTCGTAAACGCTACGCTGCAAGGCCAGGTCGTCCTCCCTGACCATGCCGTTGAGCAGGATGTAGCTCCGTCTCCACCATGCCGGATCGAGCACCCTCGCCTCGCGGAAGTCGATGACCCCGCGGAGGGCAGCTCGTACCGTCAGGACTGCTCCCCGGTCCGCTTCCAGAAATCCGAGTTGTCGATCACTGCTTCAAGTTTTGCCACCAGGCGGTTGAACTTGCTGCACAGCGTACCGATAGCCCGGTTGAGCATCTCAGTGCGAAGCACCTCCTTGAGGAAAAACTCCTCGATAATCGGGATTGCCGTGGCCCGCGTGTCTTCCGGGTCCGGCAGCTTCCAGTAAGCAGATGCGTTGGGATTGGCCTCCTCGGAGAGGCCGTCCGGCATCTCGTGCGCGATCTTGCCGTCGCGGCTTCGCAAGCTCACGACCTGCAAGTAGAGTCGATAGCGGTTGACCCGCTCGAAGTAGTCGATTCGCGTCCAGGTGGGCTGCTTCTCAAACTCGTAGGCAGCCTGCTTGTAGATCTGGTCGACCTCCTGGATGGTCAGCGTACGAAAGACGACGGTCAGGGCACCGCCGAGCAGATCGTACTGCTTGGTAAAGGGTACTTGACCAAGCACCGACTGGAGGAAAGCCTGCTTTTCTCCGTATTCGGGCTCGGGGATCGCCGGCATGTCCAGCGGCCACTCACACTGCGGGCACGTCGTCATCGGGCTGCCGAGGCCCGTTGCCGACTCTTCCTCCGGCTCCGGCTCCGCCGGCGCTGCCTGGGGAGGCAACGGCGGAGGCTGTTCGGCAGCAGTGACCGTAGGCTGGGACACCTCGTCCATCCGCGGCGGCAGATCCACCTCGACGGCGATTTCCTCCTGGTTCGCTGCCTGGGGCGGGGCGACGGCTGCGGGTTGACCCTGTGTCACCTGGGCCTGTGGGTTGGGCATCGACGGCTGCACGCCGTGGAACGCCGAACCCTGGGGTGGCTTCCACCCCGGTACTGCCTGGCTAGCCATAGTCATCGGTTCCGCCGGAGACGCGCCGAGGATGGCCTCGGAGCTGGGAGGCGGAGGCGTTCCCGGCGGCGGTGGCTCCGTGGAGCCGGCCGGCTGATGGGCCGCCAGCGTCTCGTCGATCATCTGACGATAACGGGCCTGCTCCTGCGAGTCGAGGTCCTCAATGTTGACCGTCTCGGCGATCTGCGGTTTGACGCCGCTGTAGTCAGGAGGCTGGTCGGCTTCCTGTTTGATCTGCGCAGCGACTTTCTGGATGCCTTCGGGGATCGGCTGCCCCTCTTGCCACCCATGTTCTTCGAGGACTCGTCTCTCCTCAAGCGTGAGAGCAAGCCCACCTCCGGCCGGCGCCGGAATGGCCCGGCCCTCCGGCAAAGGAATCGGTGGTCCCGCAGGGCCGCGCTGGGATGCGGGGGGCGCCGTCCGCATAGAGGACGGGTCTGCTCTCGTCGGCTGAGGAGGCACGACCCTCGGCGGCTCTTGCGCCGTGACCCGCTTTTTCAAGCTGGTCAGGTCGATTTCTTTGGCCATGATGCCTCCTTACAACACAGTTTTGAAGTTGCCGTCGAGCGTTTGTTTTTCCCAGGTGCCGAGCTGGGCATCCTCGTAGGGGCCCGGCCGGTCCTTAGACATTACTTTACCATCATCGAAGATTTCGTGCTTCTGGTATTGGAAGAAAACCTGCTCCTCCTTCCACTTCTTCTTGCCGGGCCAGGGGTAAGTGTCCTGGCCCTGGTACGACACGGGCTTCTCGGTCCAACCGGTGCCGCCGCTACCCATTCCCAGCCGCGCGAGCTGCTGCCAGCGAGGCTCCAGCATCTTGAACTCCTGGGTGCGATACTGGACGTCGCCTGACGGGGGATCGCGGTAGCTGAAGCCGATCGGCTCAATGGTGTCGTCGTTGCCCAGCTTGTTCTCTGAGTACCAGCGATTGACGATCTTCCCGTTGAAGACCGTGGCACCTATCTCCTTGTGCTGCTGATGGGCATCCTCGGCAGCCTGGAAAGGCTCGTCGGGGACCTTGATGCTGCCGTCGTGCATGCCGACGAACGGGCTCGGCTTGTGGGCCAGGTTCTTGCCGGCCACGATGTTCCGCTCGGCGACGATGTTCTTCTTGACGGCCAGGTTTTTCTTCACCAGCAGGTTGCCGTCGTAGATGATCATGTTCTTCTCGACGAGCACGTTGCCGCCGATGATCGACGTGCTTAGCGAGAAACGATGGCTCTGCGTCGGCGAGGCACTCTCGTCTTGATAGACGTGCCAGATGTCGACGGCACGGTTCACCCACATGCGGACCTTGTTGCCGTAGAGCTGCACGGCTTTCCGGCCCTTCGAGGCGTCGATGGTGATGTCCCCCGGCTGCATCACGCCGCCGCCGGTGCGGAGATAGATCTCGCTGGCCAGCATGGCGCACTCGGACTGCTTCGCCAGGCAGACGACGCCGGAACTGACCACGTCCTCGCCGTACTGGTCCTTGTACATCTGGACCTTGCCGGTGGCCTTCGATTCCAGCAAGATGCCGCCCTGCTCACCGTTGCCGGCCAGCAACTGCATGTTCTTCTCCGCCTTGATCCGCACGTCCTTCTCGTTGGCGGAGATGTCGACGGAGTTCTTGGCCCTGGTGATGCAGTCCCAGCCCATGTTGACGACCCGCTTGCCGGCCTGGAGCAAGATGTCGCCGGGTGCGGTGAGCTGGAGCTGGCCGCCCACGAAGGCGATCTGGGCGCCGTAGCCACAGCCGAAGCTCATCGAACCGTCTTCGTGTTGCACCCAGAAGGCTTCACGCTGGAAGTAGTCGACTTCGGCGTAGCGGTGGTCGATGTAGATCTTTCGCGGCGTGGGGTACTCCATGAAGTCCTTGCTAGCCAGCGAACCAAAGTCCAGCTTGTCCTGGACCTTGGTGAAGAACTGGCTCAGCTCCGACTCCTGGTGGAGCTTGTAGTCGACCTTGTGGTAGTGGAACGGGTGCAGGCCCTTCCAGTTGTAGTTGAAGGCCAGCAGGTCCAACACGCCGGCCACCCGCAGTAGGTGCTGCTCCTCGCCGGAGACCGTCACATCCTTGATCTTATGGTCTTCACCGCCGCCGAATTTCGAGGAGAACTTGTAGTTGTCCTTGCGGGCGTCGTCTCCTTCCGACTGGTCTTCCTGGAGCCGCTTCCGCTTGGGATTGGGGATTAGCACGCGATGGCCGATATAGACGCTCTTGGCACTCCGCACCGTCCAGGAGCCGTCCATGGCGATCAGCTCGTGGAACAAGCCGCAGTCGGGGTCCTCGTCCTTGAAGAAGCGCTTGCCGCTCTTCTTCGCCGGCTTGATGAGGAGCCGCTGCCAGCCTTGGCCCAAGTAGCCGCCGTAGCCCATACACCGCATCACCGGCTGGAGATCCTCTTCGCTGTCGTCGAGGTCGATCTTGCCCTTGGGCAGGTCGTAGTGGACCGGCTTGTCCTCGAACTCGTGGGGCCACTCCGTGCCCGAGTCGTACAGACCAATCGCCTCCCACGGGTAGATGGGCCGGCCTTCGAGAAGCTGGTTCTCGCCCTCGTCGTCGCGGGACTGGAGCCACCAGGCGAAGGTCTGGATGTCCATGTTCAGACCGGCCAGGCGGCAATAGTCGTCCCACAGGTTGAGGAACAACCCGCAGGACTCGCTGACTCGCAGGTAGGCCTGGAAGCAGTCGATGAGGACGCCGATCCCCGTCTCCGTCATGATGCCCCATTCCAGAGCCTCACTGTCCATCGGCGACTGGGAGTTCCACACGCGCATCCCACCCTCGCGGTACATCTCGGTCACGGGACGCATGTGAGCATCTTCCCGCTTCAGCCCCGTGTTGCCGCCCTGCTGAATCCAATCGGGGACGTTGTGCTTCTCGGCGCCGGTGCACAATTCATCGGGGATCGCCCCGAGGATGACGCCGTAGTGGACGTTCGCCGGCAAGGAGACTAGCACGGTGGAGTTGGGGGCGTAGACGGACGTAGGGCGAGGCCCCAGCGGGACCCAAGCGGTGCCGTTGCTGCTCAAGGCGCAGCAGGGGACAGCGCCCGCGCCGTTGGCCAGCAACACGCGGTAGTAGTTGTAGGTCGGGACGGCATGGGTGATGACGCCCACTGTGGTCGGCGGCTGCTTCTCCAGGGAGAGCAACTTGCCTCGCCACGCGGAGTCGGGGTCGTTGATGAGCCCCTGGAGCGCGTCGTCGGGTAGACGGCGGGAGACCTCCTCAGTGAGGTCCGTGATCCGTCTATCCTGCGGAGGCCGGGGGCCACCCGGACCAGCACCGCCCGCGTGGCCCTTGTCCAAGTTGGACGCAAAAGGGCCTGGCATAGATCTCACCTTTCGGTGCGTTTAGTGGGTCGTAATGCCCGGACCGGCCCCGGGGCCATCCCCGGGGCCGATCTCAAAACTGCTTTTGAGATGTTGCGGCGTCGACTAGCTGACGTCGCAGCCAGAGAACATAAGCTGGCTCATCTCGTTGATCAGCATGTCCTGGGCCTGGACGCTCACCCCCACCTGCGTCAGCACGCAGTGCCGAAGCTGATAGGTGATGTCGCCGTACTGGCAGCACCCGTCGCCTCCGCCGATCTCCATCGTGATGTGGTTATCGCAGATGCAGACGTCGCCGTACACCTCGTAAAAGGTCTTGATGTTGGCCAGGGGGCCGATCACGCGGTTGAGCTGGGCCTGGCCCTGGGCTCGGCCGCCAACGTGGTAGACGAGCTGCTTCCCGCCTTCCCCGTTGCCGCCGATCTCGTAGAGCCGGCTAAGCTGCTGTTGAAACGTGAAGTTGAAGCCCTGCACGAGGGCTCCGGTAATGCCGTTTCCACCGCCTTCCGAGCCGGTGAAACTGAGCTTCACCGTGTCGGCGGAAAAGGCGTTCTTCACGTTGATGTCGTTCCTCTTGAACATCGCAGGCATGGGTTTACCTCCATGTCGAATCTGCCGGTCGCCCGGCTGGCAGACGTTTTGGTTGTGCTAGGAGGGGGCCGGCCGGTGAAGGCCGACCCCCTTTGGGCATCCCTCCATGGACTAAATCACGAGGTGGATCTCGAAGTTGTTCAGGGCGTAAGGCACCGAGCAGTCGAGAACCAGGACCAAGCGGTCCAGCAGCGTCGTGTGCGGGCTGAGCCGCACGATCTCGGCCGTAATGAGCTGGCCACCGAGCTGCACCGTGAACCGCTCGGTCTTCAGCACCTCGATGAGGCTCAGGACGTCCGCCTTGATCAGGGCCGTCATCGACGGGGTCACGTTCGTGATGCCGATGTACGGGGCGAAGTGGTCCTTGAACCGGTACGAGATGTTGTCGACGTTACGGGTCAGCATCTCCTCACGCATGTTGATGTCGGAGTAGCTGCCCGTGGTCAGGGCGTGCCGCGAGTAGATCTTCCCGAGCGACCCGCTGGTGACGGACTGCTCCTGGGTGACGATCCACACGCCGGCCAGGGCCATGATGTCGAGCTGCGGCCGGTTGAACTTCGAGGTCGTGCGAGGCACGTCCGAGAAGCCGGCGATTTCCAGGTTGGTCATGCCCTGGTGAGGCACGATGCCGGACGCAAGGCCCGCCAACGCGGCACACAGGTGGTAACCTTCCTGGACCGTACCCGAGGACTCGATCCGGTCGGGCCACACCGCACGGATACGGCGGTTGTACCACGCGCCGGCATCCTGGCCGATCTCCGTGGCTTCCTCCGTGGCCGTGAGGTTCCGCCAGATCTCCACCTTCTGGGCGACCGACTGCGGGGCAGCCGGGCCGGTCATCAGGCGAATCTGGTCCTCGGCCTGGACCTCGTCGACGATGTACTCCGTGTACGTCCAGGTGCCGAAGCCGTCACCGACGTACAGGGTACGCACGATGTCGCCGGCGCGGACGTTGTTGGTCACGAAGTCGCCGTTGCCGCTGGTGCACCGCATGCGGGTGTACTGGTTGCCCGACGTCTGCGGGTCATCCTCGAACACGCACATGCACTCCTCCTCGTCGGAGGTGGTGGCCTCGACGTAGCCCGAGACGGTCGACCCGGCGGAGACCACCGGGATCTCCGGCATCTCGTCCAGGTTGAGCCACAGGACCCGCCAGAGGCCCTGCTCGGCGCTCGACATGGAGTCGACGTGAGCCGCGTACAGATCGAGGACGATCCGGTTGCGGGTCAGCGGCACGAGGCCGTAGACGTCGTCACGTCCCAGCAACAGCTCCAGCACGTCCGCCCAGCTCTCCGGGTCGTCCGGATCGCAGACGGCGGTGTACTTCACCTCCGTGCCGTTGGAGTTGCTCAGGGCCTTGTAGACGCCCCACTTCAACGGGTTGTCGGGGTCGAGGGCGCCGGGGATGTCGTCGTTGATCGTGCCGACGTCCCAGATGGTGCCCACCTCGTTGCAGAGGGTCTGCAACCAGGCGCGGTACTCGGCGTAGAGCATGCCGTAGCCCTCGCTCGATTCCGAGTACAGCTCCAGCGGCTGCGCCACCCCTTCATCCGTCCAGGTCTCGTCGTAGGCGATGATGCCCGACTTGACCTCGATCTCGGTCTCGCTCATCTCGAAGTTGACCAGCGGGGCGTAGCCCGTGCGGTTCTCCGTGATCTGCAAGAGCGGCTTGCGGATGAACAGGTCGACGCCGACTTCCGAGGTCGTGGGCAGGGTCGTGGGCAGGTTGTGCCCCAGCTCCAAGGTACGCATCGGGCCCTCGGCTTCGCCGGTGACTTCGATGTAATACTTGTCGCCCTTGCGGAGACCGTTGCCGCTGAACTGGACGGTGACGCCCTTGGTGCCGCAGACCACGGCCGTGGCCGCGGCCGACACGGTCGTCGGACCCGACATGTCGATGCCGTTGGTCGTGGTGACCTGGATCGACGGGCTGTCGGCCCAGAGGCCGCCGTTGACCACCTCGATGATGTAGGTGGTGTCGTTCTCGTCGTCGTACTCACCGCCCTCCGTGGCCACCGGAGCGGTCCACGACTGGACGACGGCCACCTGCCACTCCTGGCCGGCGATGAGGTCGATCGCGCTGACCTCGTCGTTCTCGGCCGACTGCGAACAGGCTTCCGTGTCGGCGTCGGAGAAGGTGATGAGCAGCCCACGGGTGCCGATGGGAGTCGGGACGCCGCGGTCGTTGGGGTTCATCGAGGTGACGTCGTCCAGGCCGCTGGCGGAGATGATCCGCAAGCGGGCGGCCGTGTGGTCGCCGCCGATGGAGCTTTCCAGCACGCGAATGGTGTAGGTGTCGGTGACGGCACCGTCTTCCAAGCCGTCGTAGCTGGACATGTCGGCCGTCAACGAGATGCAGTTCTCGTCCCCGGCCGTCTGCTCGATGGTCGCGCTCTCCACCTGGGTGGAGGCGTTCTCGGTGTCCGGCGTGGCCGAATCCAGAACGGCGTCCGAGATGTCCCCGTGGATGCCCTTGACGTAGGTCCAGAGGGTGTCGGGGTCCTCGCCCGGAACCTGGTAGCGGACCTTGACGACGTCACCCAGGGCGACGTCCCGGTCCAGCAGGTCGCTGTGACGGGCGTAGATGCCGTTGGTCGAGAAGTTGACCGTGTTGGAACGGATGCGGTTGTTGTAGCCGGTCACCCGAAGGATGGTGCTGCCGGCGCTGATCGCATCCTGGAAGTAGTGCAGGAGAGCATCCTTGCACCACAGCTTGACGTAGGTTTCGTCGACCACGCCACCGGCGGGCCGGTTGGGCCACAGGTACGCGGTATCGACGTGGCGATCGTAGTATCCCAGTTGACCGAAGTCCCGCTCATCGTCCTCGTCGTAACGAGTCAGATAGGCATGGCCGCCCGAGATGTGGGCGCGCATGGGGTTCGAGACAACAGACGGAGCGATCGTGAAGTCCTGGAACACCAGGACTTGCGGAAGGACGTAAGTCGGCATGTCGGCCTCCTTGCCAGTGTTTTGTTAGCTGTCCAGGTCCTGCCAGTCTACGAGGATTGACAGGGCAATTCGTCGAAGAGGAAGCGATTGATACTCCAGCACCCAGTTCTCCTCATACGCCCAAGCGATGGTGATGGGTGCCACATAGTTTTCCGTTGCCTCTTCGACCTCGCTGATCGCGCCAACTTCGGTGACTGCAAATTTCAGCAGCCCCAGATACTCACGAACCGCAGGAGCAAACTCAGTCAGCTCCCTTTGTACCTCGGTCGCCAGTACCTCTGTGCTCGCACCCGTTCCATGGATGCAGAAGAGAGTGTGACTGCCAACCCACAGGGTTGAGTGTGTAGTATGACCCTCTCCGGTTATGCCACTTAGGTCTCCGACGCCTACCTTTACGTTCTGGTAGGCATTGCGCCTCAGGAGGATGGCTGGCCGCTTCTCGACCAGATCACCGCGCCACCTGTAGACGCTCTCAATCAGGATACCGGTTCTTTCGTCCCGGGTCCAGAGATAATTCCGAAGGTCGTCGGACTCGATGCTGTCCACGTCCGTAAAATGATGGATCAGCCGGTCCCGGAGGAATCCGGTGATGAGAAGAGGCTGCCACCCCATCTCGCACAGCGCCGGGATGCTGACGTTGGCGTCGTCAGGCTTCGGCGTCTCTGCTTGCGGGTCGCACCAGCTCGCCGGTTCGCTCGTCACGTTCGACCTCCTTGCCGAACAGTTGCTTGAAAATCCGGGCCGGTTCAGGCCCAGGATCGTTCCTGATACTCAATCGGGGGACAAAGCTCCTGCCGGGCCCCCGTGCCCGGAACGGCTCCTCGTGCTCGTACGCCCCGTGGTAGGGCACAGGAGGCCTCGGACTCCGCCGGGGCCTCCTGGGCACCGTGGTCAGTTCTGCCGGCACGCCCGACATGTTGGCCGTACGGGGGATATGTGGCATCAGGTGAAGTCCTTAAACGCCCAGTCCGAGATCCGCTGGTAGACCACGCCGAGCGTCTCCACAACCCAGCGGGTGGCCCGGATCACGCCATCGCGAATCGCCGTCCAGAGCATGCTCCAGGGCCAGAGCAGTACCCAGACGACCACGCGGTCAACATTGTCTTGAAAATCCGGGGCCGTCAAGGCTCCCGTGTTCCGGTTGAAGTTGAGATGGGTATCCCCCTCCAGGCGTTGCAGCGCCCAGTCGTCGGCAAAGTTCTCGCGGTCCTTTTCGTTCCAGAGCTTAGGGTCCTCGGAGAGCCCCCGGCGGCTGATGAAGGCTTTCAGCAGCTTACCGTAGTCCCTGGCCGTCTGGCGGAGAAAGATGATCCACTTGGGGAAGCTCCACGCCAACCCGACCAGCGGCCAGGCGAGGACGTAGAGCAGTCTCCAGTAGTTTGCGGAGAACCACGCGGCCAGGTCCCCAGCCAGGACGAGGAACAGCAGGAAGACGACCGTGGCGACGACCGTGGCGCCGACCGACTTCCCGTCGTTCTCGGCACAGAGGATGAAAATCAGCGTGAAGACGAGGAACAGCACCCAGAACGCAAACGTGCCCAGCAAAAACCACTCGAAGATCATGACTTCTCTCCTTGTGTCTAGGCCTCCAGTGCGGCGACCTGTTGGGGAATTTCGATCCCATACACTATGTCGGAGAAGGGCGCCGGACGCAACTCCACATTCGCCACCAGGGGTACGCCGCGGATCTCGGCCGCGTGCTGGATCTGGTGGACGTAGTAGCGGTCATCCGTCTTGGCGTTGACCCAGACGTCCAGCTCGTCGATCAGGGGGATCATCAACATGCGAGCCGGCACGGTGACATCGTTGACCGTTCCCCGGGCTCCGCGGTCATCGACATGCTTCCGCTTGGTGCGGGGAGCCAGGTCGGCCCAGACGCAGCCCATCGGGTAGAAGTAGCCGCACTGGAACCCCGTGCCCCAACACTCCTCGCAGTCGGGATTGCGGACCTCGTCGGTCTGGAAGTCGGTGCACTGGGTACACCTGGCCCCGGAGATCCGCCGCTTCAAGAGGTAGCCGTTGTTGGTGGCCAGCTTGTTGCGGAGCCGCTCCTTGCGGACGATCTCGCGGGCGATCCGCCAGTCCCGTTTCTCCAGGATGCCCAGGCCGCCCACGGGGTCGGAGTAGTAGGTCCCGTCCGTGGTCTCCAGCTTGACGCGGTAGTGGGTGAAGTTCGTCTTCCCCCAGACCCGCTGCTCGCCGTCGATGGCGTAGAAGGTGTTCTCCACGGAGATGCCGACGTCTTCCCAGTCCCCGGCCATGGGGTTGGCCGACTTGCCCACCTGGAGCGTGAACTCCCACGGCAGCGGATCGGCGAACTCCGGGAGCAGGTCCCAGACGACACGGGTGCCACCGCGGATCAGGTAGCTGACGTGGACCCGGTCGAAGACGCTAGGGCAGTCTTGCGGGCACGGGTCGCAACAGGTTGGCTGAGTCATCCTTGACTCCTATCGTCAGAGACTAGGCACTTGCCACTGCCGCAGCTCGTCAACGTCCTTGGTAAACCGCGGGGTTGCGATATGGCCGAAGCAGACCCGGTACTTGGGGCCACGGATGTACGTGTTCACGGGCAGGCACGCGAACGGAATCGTGTAGGCGGCATACCCCTCTTCGTCGATGAAGTCGGGCTCCCGCACCTCGTCGGGTTTTAGCTGGTCCTTGATAGGATGGGCCGCCAGGATCTCGCGGATGTCCGGCAGCTCTTTCCAGGGCAATCCCTTCCGTTTAGGCGCGGGGCTCGGCGTGGCAGGCACCAGTGGTGCCATCACGGCCGCCGCCCCGGCAGCTAATGCTTTGAGGAAATCCCGCCGCCTCATGTCTTCTCCTCCTGGACCTCGTCCACGGCAACTTCGGTGCATTTCATGCCGCGGAGCACGGAAACGTCGTCGTACGCCTGCCACTTCGGATCAATGTGGCGTCTGACGGGAAAGCCGGAGTTGGCGATTGGCGGATGATAACGAAGGAGGGCCGCCTGGATGCGCTCGTAGTCGTCCTTCTTGAGGGTCTTCCGCCGGGCATCTCTGGTATAGGAACACGCCCGCCGAAGTTTCTGTCGGAACTCCTCGACGAGTTCCTCCTCGGTGCCCACCGAGACCTCAAACGCGATGGCCGCTTCCTTGGCACGCTGGAACTCACCGGTAGGCGGCTGGAGGCCGAAGTATTCGATCCAGTACCTCGGGTCCCGTGGCGCGGACGGCACAGTGGATTTGGGCCGGATGAGATCCGGCCGAGGACAATCGAAGGCCAGCATGACGCCGCCCATCACGGCGACGAACAGCTCGTCGTCTTTCTTCGTCGCGGGGACCCGGTAGGTCGGAGTGCGGACGACGGCGTTTTCGGGGAGCAGGCTCTTGTGGAACTCCCCGAAGATCTCGGTCGTCTCCTCGGCAGTTGTCTGGCGCCGCGGGAAACCGCACCAGGCCAGGACCGCACCGGCAGCGGCAGCAAAGAATCCACGCCTCTTCATCGTTCTCTCCTTCTCAGAAAAACACGCCTCCGTACGAGGAGCTGACGCTCCCGATACAGAGCTGCTGGTTGATCTCCAACTTCTTGTAGTCGACGAACTGCCTCCACTCATCCAGCAACATGGCGCCGACACGGAGGTACGGTTCCTCCTTCTTCTTGTCGTCGACGGCCACGCCGCCGGCGTTGTAGGGCAAGTGGTTCCGCCGGTAATTGGCGGCGGCGATCTCGTAGAGATGCCCGCAGATGGCCCGCAGCCAGTTCTCGCGGAAGGGGAAGTTCCGCGTGTCGATCTGCGGCCGGATCGGAGGCGGCCGACTGTTCCAGAACTGAAGAGGCCGGCCGATCGCCGTTGCGAGCACGTCGTCCCCGAACTCGATGTCGTCCAGCAGCAGGTTGTCGACGCCGCCCGTGTCGAGCACCGCCTGGCGAAGCTCCAGCACGGTCGGCGGGCCCAGGTTATGGGTCTCATCGTCACTGCCGAAGAGGCTCCGCTCGACCCAGAGCAGGCCCGCGTTGACGACCTTGATCTCGTTCTCTGCGTCGACCACGGCGAAGCTGAGCTGGTAGATCCCCGAGTTCCGCACCATCGTCGCCAGGGTGGGGAAGCGGGCGGTTCCTCCTGCGGCCGAGATTACCGTACCCTGCGTGCTGAGCAGGGGATTGGTGGAGCTGTTGACCGGGGCCACCAACTCCTTGGTTCGCAGCCAGACGGCCCCCTCGTCGGCCTGGGACTCCGAGACAGAATCGTTCCCACCAGCAGCGCCGGGGAACAACTCGCTGAGGTCGATAGGGTTGCCGGCGGCATCCCGGAAGGTATGCTCCAGGGTGGGTTTGATCCCAAGCTGGGTGACGAAGATCTTCATCCGCGTCAACGCGGGGCAGTCCTCGACGTTAGGGATACTCGCCGTGATGGTCCCGAGTGTCGGCATCGTGCCTCTCCTAAATCTGCTGCTTGCCGGGGTGACGCTGCCCCTTGAGTGCGACCAACTGGATTGTAGCATACCGCAGGTTGTGCTGGCGATGGAATTTGCTGGGGTAGCGCTCGATGCCCTGGACAAGCTGGTAGCGGCATTTCCGCCGCGGATTCCGGCAGAGATCCTTGTTGCAGTAGGGGAAGAAGCTGGCCGTCGTATGGTAGGACTTCGCGCCGTGGTACAGGAAGGCAGCCTGGGTGGTGGCGCTGGGGACGCTAATCTCCAGGTAGCCGCCGGGAACGAGCTTCTTGTAGGCCTCGTCCATGAACCGGGGGACCTGGTCCCCGGGGAGGAACTGAAGAATGTCGTTGCAGACGATCAGCCCCACCGGGTCGTTGTAGGCCGTGGCGTACCATTTCAGCCAGTCGCTTGCCGTGGCCCCGAGCCGCTGTAGCTCCAAGGCCAGGTCAAGGATCATGTAGCCCTCGCGGCGGCACCACTCCCGCATCAACGGCCCGGCGTACTTGGTACGGTTCTTTTCCACCTGCTTCCAGAGATCGTTGCTGCGAGCCCGGTAGGTGTTGTTCTGGTGGAGCCGGTAGAGGTAGTTGCAGCCGCCGGTGTGGACGAACTTGTGCTTCCCCAGGTAGGTCCGGCAGATCAGGTCGTGGTCGTCACCCACGGACATGTCCTTGTCGTGGCCGCCCACGTTGTAGTAGGCATCCCGGCTCCACACGCGGACATGGTCCGGGGCGTAGTAGACCTCGCAGAGACAGCGCGGCGTCAACGGGAAGCACCGGTGGGCATTGAGCTGGCGGCCGTAGACCCGGATTGGGTAGTTGATCCAGTCGTGGGCCTCCCCGAGCTTGTGGGCCCCAAATCCGGGATGCCTGAAGTAGGCGGCGTCGGAGTAGACGAACCCGGCCCCATCGGCGATGTGCTTGGCAATCGTCGAGAGCGTCGAGCCCGGCATGAGAGCATCGTCATGGTCCAACTCGATGAAGGCGTCCCCGTTGGACGAGTCACAAGCGTATCGTTTGATCGCCCCGATGTTGTGCAGGCTGTAGGCTCCTTCGCACACCCGGACCCGGGGGTCCTCCATAATGTGCCGGGGGATGGAGGAGTCGATCCCGTTGGGAGCTAGGACCCATTCCCAACTGTCGAAGTCCTGGTAGAGGAGCGACCGGTACGCTTCGTCGAGCCACGTCGGGTGGTGGGTCGGCGTGATGACCGAGAGGAGCACTTCTTCGTTCCCTTCTTCTTGGTCCGGGTGAGCCGTTTCAGTGAGACGCCGCAGAACGGGCAGTAGTTGAGGATGATCCCTTTCGACCGGAACTCGCCGGAGTGCAGTACGGGGATGGGCCGCATATCGCCGTTCTCTGCGTCGAACAGGAAACGGCTAACAAGGCCTTGGCGACGTTGGCCGTCCTCGTAGGCCGTGGAAATGACGTCGCAGGGCTGCCATTCTCCCTTCTTGCTGAACGTGCAACGGGTCTTCTTGCACTTGGGTAGGGGCGTGTCTTTTTTAGCCATTGGGGCCTCCGGGTTGAGATGCAAGTAGTCTACCCGGAGATCCCGAGGCCGGTCGAGACAGTTTCCAGAAAGCCGTCAGTTTCCTGGGCGAGAAAACGAGCCCAAACAGGAATACGTCGGCGCGCAAAAGGAGGGCAGGGCCACGTGACCCCGCCCTCCAAGGGGCAAGAGCAGGTTTTGTCGAAACGCTTGTTCCCGGCTACTCGGAGACCGAGTTGAGCCAGCAGGGATCGGTCGTGCCGAGCGTCCCGCCGTCGAGCTGGAGCATCTTCGACTCGTTGGTCGTAGCGTCCAGGAGGATCGGCGACGGAGTGTTGAGGATCTGGATGTCCCCGCGAGCCATCGCGGCCTCGAAGGCCACAATGTGACGCCGGCAGCCGACCCGCTCGTCCTTGATCACCGCCTCGCGCACGTCACCGTACACCGTGAACTCTTCGTCCGCGGCCAGCTCGCGCCCGTGGGGCGGCAGGAACCCGAATCGCTTTCGGACTCCGCTCGTATTCTTCACCGAAGAATACAAGCAGGTGGTATCGTAAGTGGGCATGGGTTACCCTCCTTGGTTTTCAGAGGTCGTCCGCCGTCGTAGGTCGTCGTGGATGCTAGGCACCCGCGGCGGCCGGCTCCGGCTCCTTCTGTTGACCTTGTCCAAGGGCCATCGACGCCTCATGGGCCTTCAGAGAGAGGACGGAGTTGTAGATCGTCGGATCGGCCATCGCCTGGGCGGCAGCCTCCTTGATCGCCAGCTCCTCTTCCTCCTCCTGGGCCTGCTTGAGGAAGCCTTCCTGACCCATCGCGGCGTCCAAGTCGGACAGGGCTTCACCGAAGCGGCTGTCCCCGGCGGACTTCGCGAGATCGACGTGCCGCAGCCTTCCGGCCAGGAGCAACAGATCCTGTGCTTCCTTCTCGGTCTGCGGCTGGATGCCGTGGGACGCGAGCTTGCCGAAGAAGACTTGCTGATGCACGCCGTCGAACAAGTTCTGGTACGCGACGTCGGGGCTCGGAAGCTGAGGCTTCTGATCCTTGGCGTCGGCGCCTTCCTTGGTCTGCTGTTCGCTCATGGCGTGTCCTCGCAGTTCCTTATGATTGCGGACTCGGTCGCGACCAGGGTCGCTACTAGCCCTGGTTCTGCATGAAATCCTGCCCGATCATGCCGTCGTTGCGGTAAGGATCGCGGCTCCGGGCGATACCGTCGCCGTCTTCCTCGACCGCCATCTTGTTCGGCGCGTGGGGCGGGGTCGTGGCACCCTGATCGCCAGGAGAATGGTTCGTCCCGTCGACCTCGTAGACCTCGTTGTCCCCGAGCTTGTCGACGTCCGAAAACGGATCGACGGCCTCGGAAACCTGGTCATCGGGAGTGCCGTCCAGGGTGATTTCGGCGTCAACGCAGGCGCCCATGAACTCACCTTCGTTGGGATCGGGGTTGGTGCCCCGCATGTTGATTCCCATGATGGTACTCCTGGTTCTCAAAAGCGGTTTTGAGGATCAGCCCACCCGAGCCCCCGAAGGGGCCCGGGATAGGCTGGTGCTTTCCGGTAGCGGTGCATGAGCACCTGGGGGCTTACGCCCCTGACGACTACTGGAAGTCGACGCGAGCCAGACCGCTGGTGTGACCGATGGTCCCACCCATAGTCTCGTACGCGAAGAACTCCAGCATGTAGGCCTCACGACGAATGTACATCGTCGTATCTTCCAAAACGAAACTTTTGCCGATGAACTTGGGATCGGCAAAGTGGTACATCGTGTTGGTCGGCACGAGGCCCTTTTTGATCGTGATGATCCACTTGTAGCCCATGAACTCCTGGAGGGTCCACCCGTTCCGCATGATGTCTGCGGAAATGTCCCCACCCATTTCGTTCCGGGTCTGCTTGCAGACCTCCTTGATCGTGATGTTGTTCAGGAGGATGCAGTGCACCTCCAGGTTGCTGGGCGTGTTGGGCATCACCTTCACCGAGTCCCAGAGGGTGTCTCGGGTGATCCCACCAGCGATGACCTCGTGCTGGACCACGCCCGACGTGGGCACGGTCAGACCGGGGCCGACCAGCGCGGTGTTGACGGCACGGATGAACTTGCCGTCCTCTTCCGCCAACATGTCCTTGATGGCGTTGTCCGACAAAACCTGCCGGATGTCCATCACCCAGGTGCGCAGTTCGTCGACGTCCTTGGTGAACCGAGGAGTGACGATGCGGTCGAACATCACGCGGTAGCGAGGACCGCGGATGTACAGGTTGACGGGCAAGGTCGCGAAAGGAATCGAGATTGCCGCGGGGCTCTCCGGCTCCTTGTCGATGACCTTGACGGGCTTGTCCGTGTCCACCTGCCGGTCCAACTCATCGTTGCCGATGGGGATGGGCGGCATGATGCGACGGAAGAAGCCATCTTCCCTCATCTTGACCCGGGTGAAGTCGTTGACGGCATCCACCGCCTGCTTCTCCAGCACGGGGTCACGAGAGGACAGCTTCTCGAAGATCGCCTCGTTGAGGAGTTTGGACTCCTCCATCGTCATCTGGGCACTCATCGAGTATTACCTCCGTGTGCTGGGTTGTTGGTTCGTCCGTGAAGACTGGAACCGTCAACCGTCAGCCGAAGCAAAAGCGCTTACGGCGTCGGGAAAACGGGGAACGGCCAGAAGGCCAGGGCCAGGTGGCCGTAACCGTTGTCGACGACACCGCGAGAGACGATGCCGACGATCATGTCGGTGTACAGCGTGCCCGCGACCAACTTGCCGGCGTTGGCACCGGTTTTCGCGGCCGTGAGCGGGTCGTTCGGCGAGTAGTCGGCATCGACGTACGCCGTGGAGACCAACTCGTAGGCGCCGACGGCCACGAGAGCCATCGCCTGCCCGGTCGGGTTGATCGCCACCCAGACGCCCTTCTCCGTGGCGGGATCTCCGCCCTCGTTGATCACGTCGGGGTCGTCCGAGTTGTTGAAGGTGAACAGGGGCATGACGGCATCGGTGCCGACGCCCAGTTCGTACTTGCCGGAACTGTTGATGCGAACCACCGTGCCCGCAAGAACGACCGAAGTGATCGAGCTGGCGAACTCCGTGTGGAAATCGACAGCAGCGGGCTGCGGCCACCCCTTGAGGGCGTTGAGCGTGTTCGCCGTCATCTGGCGAGGAGCTGCCATGGGGTTATCCTCCTTGACACTAGGTCGTGGGTTTCTGCGGACCTACGAAGTCCGTTCCATGCGGGTTGAAGAAGGGTCAGTGTCCGGGAGGTGCGTCGAGCACCTTCAGGATGGCCTCGTCAGAGGCCTTCTTCTGGCTCGTCTTCTTACCGACGTAGCCATCTTCGAGGCTGTTGTAATCCCCGGCGGCCTTGTCGCCACCGAGGGAGGCCTCGTCCTCATCCGCCGGCTGACCCAGCTCGGCGGCTTGCTTCTCGATCTTGGCCTTCATGCCGGCCATCTTCTCGATGGCCGACCGGAGCAAGCCCAGCGTCTCCGCGTGGCTGCCCAACATCGCGTCGGCGGCCTGCTTCTGCTCTTCGGAGACCGCGCCGGTCTCGATCATGAGCTGCAACAGGTCGGGTCGAAGCGCTGCGGCCTTGGTCTGGGAATCACGGTGAACTCCCAACTCGTCGAGGGCCTTCTTCGTCATCGCCGAAGAGACCGCGACGTAGTTGAGCGCCGCCGTGGCAATCTTGGTGTTCATAGAACTCTCCTCCGTGAGTCGAGCTTGTCGTGTGGAAGAACGAGCAAGCAAAGCCTGGTCTCTGCCGAGGCTACTTCCGCTGCCGGTTACGGCTGCGGCCGATGACCTCCTTCACGTAGTCCCTGGCTTCCTTGCGAATGGCCTCCTTGTGGGCCTTTTTGTCCGCGGCGGCGACTTCCATACCGGGCGCGCCTCCGCCCTCCATGCCGCCCATTTCGCCGGGCATTTCGCCGGGCATGCCTCCACCTTCCGGAGGAGCGCCTTCACCGGCACCCTCGGCCAGCGCGGCTTCGAGTTCCTCGGGCGTCACGCCCAGCTCTTCGAGGATCTGGGCCAGTTCGAGGGCCTGAGGATCGGCTCCGAGTTCCCCGCCACCACCGGCCATCGGATCGGCCGGAGCCTCACCGCCACCGAGGGCGTCGAGCATCTCTTCACCGCCTCCGCCGCCTCCGCCCATGGGCATCCCACCGCCCGGGCTACCCATAGCTGCGGCAGGGTCCGCGGCGGGGTCTCCTCCACCTTCGGCCTGCTTCTCGGAGGACTCGCCGCCCTTGTCTTCCTCCCCGGCCTGCTTCTCGGCCGCGTAGGTTTCGAGGTAATGGGCAACGCGATCAGCGTCGTCCGCGGCGACCTTGATGGTCTCTTCGAGGGTGGACCGGACCAGCTCGTCGGCGGCCTTCTTATCGAAGTTGCCGCTGGCCAATCCTGCCAGCTCCCAGCCGGCCTGGTGGGCCAGGTCGGCCTCGGCGTCCTCGCCCTCCTTCTGCTGCTCGCCTTCCTTGGCCTGCTCGCCGGCCGTCTTGGTCGGCTGGGGGCTTTCGGCGGCAATCAGCTCGCAGAGGTTGTCCCCGGCCGTCTTGCAGAGCTGGGCCAGGTCTTCGAGGCTCATCCCGTCGAGCTTGTCGGCGGAATACTTGTGGCCGTCCAGCTCCTCGTTGTCGGTGCGGGCCGGGTGGCTCGAACCGGGGTCCTCCTTGCCGGCCTTGGCCGAGGAGGTTTCGACGGAGCTGTCTTCACCGGTGGGCTGGGTGTTGGTGCCGATCTGGAGATGGTCGTCGGAGGCCGAGCCGGGGGACTGAACCGCTCCCCCCTCGCTCTTGCCGTCCGCAGCGGCCTTGGCATTGGGCGTGCCGTCGACACCGGGCTTGCCCTGATCTTCCTTGACGTCGGCCTCGTTCTCACTGGAACGCTCGCCTTCCTTGGCCGTCTCGCAACGGTCGTCGACATCCTTGACGGGGTGGGAAGTTTCACCGCCCTGGCTGCCAGGCTCGGTGTGCGCCTCGGCGCTCTTGTCAGCAGCCTGCTTTTCGGCGGCTCCCACCTGCTGAATGAAGGCGTCGATGGTGCCCATCGACTCCTGTGCAGACAGGGTAGTCATGCTGTTGCACTCCTTTGCTTGGTTTGTCGGTTTCCGTGCCGGCAGCACCACGTTCCTAAAGTGTAATGTGATTTTGCCGCGCACTCAACCGAGCTGTCAATGGGAAATCCGAATCGGAACACGCAATTCGCTGGAGTGCAGCCAGCTTGTAGATCGCATAGTCCCGAGCGAGTTCCTCGGCCTCGGGTTCGTCCGCAGCCGATTTCTCAAAACTACTCCGCACGTCCGGGGCCTTTTGGCCGCGGATTGACGCCAACATCGCCCGTTCCCGGACGGCGTCCACGTCCAACGAATACTCCCTGGCCCCAAGGTTGGCCGCCGTACGAACCGCCGCAGAGGCCAGCTTCTCGGCCAGGGGGTACTTGTTTTGCTCGATTCGACGCTCGATGGAGTCGTCGTCGATCATCCGCTGGTAGATCCCGGGCAGGTGCTCGGAGGCGGCCTTCACCAGGCCCTCTCCGTGCCCGAGCCAGCGGCCGAAGTCTCGAATGTGAAGGATGATCTTCCGGTCGGCCAAGGCCCCGAGATCCGCCGCACCCTTCTCCGAGCCGGGCTTTTCCAGCACGTCGACGTCGAAGGGGGACTGGGGCTCCAGGCCACAATAGGCCTCCGCCGAGCGCTGGGCCTCGATCGCCTCGCAGGAGGCCATTCCGTAGCCGAGCTTGATTTGGGCGGCGATCTTGGTGCTCCACTCCCCGGGCAGCCCGTCCTGGTACATGATGACCTGGATCGGAGCGGTATCCTGGGAGGCCAGCTCCGCAGCAGCCTTGAAGTCGAACACGCCGCCATCTGCCGCAGCCTTCTCGAAGTAGTTGGCCTTGGCCCCGGAGGCGATCCGGTCTGCCTGGCGGAAAACCCGGCTCATGTCGAACCAGGTGGGGAAGAGGTTCTTCACGCCCAGGTGGTGCATGTCTCCGGCGACCTTCACCACGCGGGTCAGATTGTCCTTGCAGCCGCCGGCCTTGCACATGCCGGGGGTGCAGTAGTCGTCGCGGCTCTTGGCCTGGTTGCCACAGAAGGTGCAGACATCGAAGGGGACACGGCAGGCCATCGACACCGGGAGATCGCCGTCGCGGGCGAGCTTCTCCAGCTCGATGTCGGCCACGAAGCCCCCGTTGCGATCGCAGGCGCTCTTCTCGGCGTTGAGCACGGCCAGCAGCTCCACCCGCTGCATCTGCGGGTTCCAGGCCGAGGCCTTGATGATGCCGAAGTGGGGATGCCCCTTCTCGGGCTTGTTCTTGTGGTTGCGGAAGAACCGGGCGAACTTCACGAAGGTGGGATGGTACTTCTCGCAGGCACTCTTGGGGAAGCCGTCCCCGTTGCGGTTGATCCCGTACGCCTCCATGGCGCCCAGGGCGATGATGTGCAGGGGGACCTCGTCCTTGGCGACCTTGATATTGTCCAGCACGTCAAGGAAGACGTGGGCGGCGCCGGCCGACTTGACGAAGTCAGCGCGGTCCGTCCCGATCAGCCCGCGGCTGGAACACTTCACGGGAACGACCACCGGTCGATCCCAGTCCCAACCTGCCGGTGAGACGTACTTGATCATGGACATCCTTGTCTAGCCTCCCTGCTACTGAGCCGGCACGGGCTTCGCGAACTGTGAAAGCTGTTTGGTCAGCTCGTCTTGAGCCTGGCCCGCCGTCCCCTTCTGTTTACCATAGCCGTAAATGGCACCGGCGAGCAACAGCGGTAGGGCATACTTCCCCGCCAAGCGGGCTTTACCGAGCCTGGTGTGCATGGCCACGGTCTTGGGAAACGGGTTCCGTTTACCAAGCCCGCTGAACAGTTTGTGCATCCGCGATTCCCGAAACGCGGGCGTTACGCTCTTCTCCGCCAGGCCCTTGGCCAAGGACGACTCGGCGCCGTGGGCAGCCAACTGGCTGATCAGCGACGGTTCGACCTTGAAGATCTGAGCGAGGCGTTCGTGCTGCCCGGACTGGAAAAGCTGCCGCATCTTGGGACCGATCGTCTTGTGGCGCAGATAACGCTGGAGCCGGGCCAATCGAGCCTGCTGCTGTGCCGAGCGGACATGGATACCGCTCTTGCTGGTCCAGGGCTTGAACTTCACCTCTCGGTTGGTTGCGAAACCCGTCCTCGGGTCGTACTTCGTGGTGACGGAGCGATCACCGCCGCCGATGCCGGAGAAGAGATCCTTCAACCCCCTCTCCAGATGCTTGGCCTTGCTGGTCCCCACGTCTTCGCCAAACCGAGTAGGCGTTGTGGCCGTGTTGAGCCACCCCGGCATCTTCTGGCGGAGACTGTCCGGGATCGCATGTCTTCCGGCTACTGCCGCCGTGGCACCGATCCCGGCTGCCCCGGTTGGCGAGGTGGCGAAGTCGGCGGTACCTTTTCCGGCGGCATTGACGGTCTTCCGCCACCAACCGGAGTTGGCCTCGTTGCGGAGGTTCTCAATGATCGCCGCTTGCTCCGGCGTGGGCGTGACGCCGGGGCGGAGCTTCCACCACTTGCCGCCATGCTGGAAGTCGCCCGGTGAAGGCGTGCCGCCACCTGTACCGCCCTTCCTACCGGAGGTCAGCGCAGCCGCTCCGGCGCCCACAGCACCGCCAGCGAGAGCGCCGGTGAGAGTGCTTTGCAGGGGGTTCCGCTCTTCCTTGTCCCGCAGCATCGAGCTGCCCAGACCGAGGGCGCCGCCGGCTCCCACACCCATTAGCATCTTCTGATGCGCAGGGTTGAGGCCGCCCCACCAGGTCTTGGCCCGCTGGAGCAGGTCGGATGCAGCCAACGCCTCCTTGGTCATCCTCGGGGCTCCGTGCTGGAGAGCAACGGAGCGGAGGGCCAAAGCGTTGATGGCCGTATCCAGGTCGGCGCTAACTAAAGACGGGCTTGGGTCCATTGGGCATCAGGTTCGTATTGAATGAGGGAGGCTGCCGACTTTCTTTGACAGCCTTCTCGGTGTCGGCGATTTCCTTGACCTCGAAAGGCTCGACGTTGCCCGCCAGGTGCTTCGCCAGCAAGGGCTGGACGGCCACCTGTTGCTCGGCCAGTCGCGGGGCCAGGCGGGCGATTTCGTTGTAGGCGTTGAGGACCTCCTCCGGGTCGTGCCCGGAGACGGGGTTCTCGGGGTCGCTCATCATGCTGTTGAGCATGGCCTGGACCCGGATCTTCCGCAGCTCGTTCTCGTGCTCCGGGTCCTCCAGTTCCAGTTGGGCATCCTCGATGGCCTTGTTCTTGCCGCCCGAGCCGAGGGCCGAATCCAGCAAGTGACGGGTGCCGGTGGCCACGGCCGAGCCGGCCGCGAACATGCCCATGCCGCCTTCTTTAGTCAGCGGCTTCCCCGAGATCAAACAGGTTGATTCCGGGGGCGGCGGGTTCGCACTCGACCCGCCTCGAACAAAAGGGCGCAAGTCCTCCCCGGCCTTATCCAGGGCCTCCTGTGCTGTATCCAGGGCCTCCTTGGTCTGGTTCACCGCGCGGGCCGCCTGGATGGCACCGGAGATGAACGTGAACGGCGGGCACTCCATGCAGACAGGCTTCTCGTGGAAGATCCGCATGTCGGCAGCCCGTTTCTCGTTGGGGAACTTGGACGCGAGATGATCAAAGAGGGCGCGTCCCTGCGCCCCAAAGTAGGTCCCCGCCACATCGTCTGCGACGTGGAAGGGCACGCGGTCCATCGCGAGTTTCTTGAAGTAGTTCTCCAGCAAACGGATGCGGACGTTCAAAACGTCGTTCGCCTGCGAGTGCTGGGCCCGAGCTTCGTCGAAGGCCCGCTTGGTCATGATGTGGGCGTGGTACGTCTTCCGCGCTTCCTTGTCGGCGGCGTGCTTGTGGATCATGGATTCGATTTCATGATCCACAACGGTATCTTGTCGCTCACCGGTGAGCGTCAACAGATCCATCCCGGCGAGTTTCTCCTGCTGGGGACGACGGAGCCACAGCTCCGGTCCCTGGCCGTACTCGGGGTGGACCTCGTTGGGGATCGCGTAGGCGTCCTGGGCCTCCTTGACGGAGCCTCCCCAGATCTCGTCGTGGATCTTCTCGTAGTCGGCCAGCTCGAACGAGGCCAGCTTGTCCAGCAGGTTCTGACTGTCGTTCCACTGGGCGACCTGGCGGCCGTTGTTGTAGGCGTTGACGATCGAGCGGACCGCCCCGGGGAGGAGAGCTTCCTCGCGGGCCACCTTGATGATGGCCTCGTCGGGCGTCATGCCGTCGTTGTCAACGTAGTCGACCGCGGTCTTGGTGGCTTCGACCAAGACCTTCTCTTCGGTGGGGCTCAGCGTGTCCATGCCTATTTGGCCTCCTTTCCCTTGGGAAATTCGATGTCCGGGAGCGAGTCGGTGAAGTTCGGCATCTCGCCGGCCGCCACGAGCTGCAACTCGTCGTCGCGAAGCTCGGCGGCCATCTCGTCGAACTGTCCGACCGCGGTGCCCTCGAACAATTCCCTGGCTTCCTTGCCGACCGTCCAGGGAAGTTCCGCCAACATGGCGTGAATGTGCTTCTCGATGGGCGTCTGCTTGCCTCCGTCTGCTTCGGCCCCTCTGGCGATCTCGATTATACGCAGATGCGCCTGGAAAAGCTCCATCACATTGTACTTGTTGACGTCGAACTTCAGCGCGGCCTGCAACGAGCGGCGGCGGACGATCATCTGCATCGTCTCGTTGAGCCACTCGTCGATGTCGTCCTGGCTGCGGCACGGCCGCCCGGGGATGAACCCCCGGAACAGCAGATCGCAGAGATGCTCGCCACCGTAGTAGGCCATCGACTTGCAGGTGAAGTCGTACTCGGCCTTCACGACCGGGGGCACCTCGAATCTCGACTTGCCGTCTTCCTTCTCGTCGTTACCGCTGCTCTTGTCGAGCTTGTGGGCCCGCTCCGCCTGGACCAGGTGGTCTGCCGAGGAGTTGAGCACCATTTCGCCGATCCAGTCGACGGCGTCCAGCCAGGGCGTGACGTTGAAGAAGACTTTCTCGTACCAGTGGATGACGTCCACGTTGGTCCGCAGCCCGAAGGCGATACGATCGTATGCCTGGCGGGCCAGGAGGCGGGCCTCCAGCATGAACCGGGTGTTGGGGTGAAGGCCGCCGTCCCCATCGTAGATCTTCCAGGCGTAGTACAGGCCGGGCATCTTCTGCTCCAGCTTGTCCCGCTCCCGGCGCATCTTGTCTTCCGACTCCTCGCTGAACTTCCCGTGGAACTTCAGGAAGAAGTTACGAGTGTCCTTGATGTACTTGTCGTCCATCCGGTTGGGCTTGCCCGGCTCCGGAGTCTGAGAAGTCATCTCCAAAACCCGCTCGAACCGCCAGTCGGGGCGGAGATACGGGTCGTAGTCCATTCGATGAATCAGCATCCTTGCTCACCTTCAGTCGTCGTACTTGACGCTGTAGCTGACGACGATAACGCCCTTGTGGCTGGGATTGCACTCCAAGTAGAGAGCGGAGTGGCGGCGTCGTGCCGTCAGGCTCTGGTTGTCGCGATTGCAATACTCCCGGTCCATGTTGTGCTGGGCATCGGGCAACGAAGAGGTCGAGTAGACCACGTAGGCCGCCGCCGGGAGGAGCGCGAAGCTCTCGATCTCGGGCTCCGTCTGCCAGTAGCCGCTGGCCACGGCCACGTGGTCGAGGTCCAGGTCGACGATGTCCGTGTCGGGCACGGCGGTGACGGTGCCCACCTCCAGGTCCAACGCCGTTCCCGTGTCTTTCAGGAGGAGCGTGTCCCCGATCCGCAGCTCGTGATCGGCATCGGTGGTCAAGCGGACCTTGCCGCTGCCATTGTCGGCCACGGCGCTGATGCCGCCGCCCGAGCAGTGCCGGTCGATGCCGCCGAAGCAGGCACCCAACCGGTTGTAGAGGGTGGCTTCCAACGTGGTGATTGCGCCCGAGACCTTGGTGATCGTAAACCGATCCAGGATGCCCTGCATGGGAAACGGAAGTTCCTCGTACGCGAACGCCCCGCTGGGGAGCGTGATTTGTACTTCTCTGCTATAGACGCTCATGCTTGAGTCCTTAGTTCCGGGCCGTTTCGTCCAAGTCGAGATCACCCATCTCGCCGGCGATCGGCTCGACCGTCTTTTCCTTGAGGAACAAGGCCACGTCGCCCAGGGCCTCGAAGGCATTGCGGAGCGAGTCCTCCAGCTCCGGCAAGTCGGCCTTGCCGTAGCGGTCCTCGAACTCCTCCTGGTGCCAGTAGAAGAGGAACAAGATGCGGCCGAGCTTGTCCAGGGCCGTCATCAGGTCGCCCAGGTAGCGATCGACCAGGCTGTCCTGCCGGACGCTCTTCAGCAGGCCACCGATGACCGAGGTGTCGAAGACCTCCTTCTGCCCCGAGGCCGCGGCCTGCTGGGCCTGGCCCATGACGTTCTGGAAGTCCTCGGCCTGGTAGTTCTGCCAGTTATCCCAGACCTGCGGGTCGGTCATGCCGGCGGACATCTCGTCGACCGGCATGTGCTCTTCCTGCGGCATGATCGAGCGCACGGCGTGCCGTCCGCCCATCGTCTCGATGCCCATTTCCGGGGGCATCATCGCGGGGGCGTTCGGTCCGGGGCCGAGGGCCTCCTTGACCATGTCCTGCTTGTCCCCGAAGCCAGGCGCATAGACCATGCGAAACCGCCGGCCACCCTTTGCCGCGGCCTGCTTGAGCATCTCCCGGGAAGCCTGCTCGGTGAGGCCGTGGTCGCGAACCAAATGGATCAGGGCCGCCCGCTTCGTGAGACGATGATTGCCCAGGCACGAGCCGATCTGCACCTCGGAGCCGTCGTCCCAGATCTTCAGCGCGGCGGTCTTCTCGGTGAAGAGCATCTGGATGTCGTCCAACTTGCCCGGGTGAATCGGCTTGACCTCGGAGCCCGATTCACTATCCGGCTCGGCCTCGCAAGGCATCAAGTTGCACTCGTCCTTCGGCTTCTTGGGCTTGGGAGGATTCTTCAGCGTGAGAATCTTGAAGTCGCCAGGCACCCGCAGCTCGCCCTGGATCGAGCGGAGCTTCGTGCCACGATTCTCTTCGGCGTCGACGTAGAGCTTGGCTCCGTAGGGGCTGACGTAGTGCCCCGAACCCGATTCCTCAACTCTTCCAAACGTCGGGGCGTCACGGTCCCGTTCGTAAGCGTAGTCACAGTGCGACTTGAAATCGACCTTGTACGCGCCATCTCCGTAGACCTCCCGGACGACGAAGGGAACCGTCCCGTTGCCGCTTGCGCCAATGGCCAGGTACGTGCCTCCCTTCTTCAGGCTGTCCCGGTCGCCCAGATCCTCGAACCACTTGTCGAAATCCTCGCGGAGTTCGACCTTGTCGGCCCACAGGTTGGAGCGGTGAGCGTTTAGCCAGGCCTTCGAGCCGGAATCGCCGATCCGGACGACCGTGCAGAAGTCTCGCTGTCCCTCGTTGGACTGCGGGTTGGAGATAACCAGCATGCGGCTGAAGTCACCCGGCTTCTCCAGGACCTCGTAGAGCCCCGTCTCGTGCGGGTTGAGCAGCTTCTGCTCGACCTGGGTGTTGTAGGCCTTGGAGGCCTCGGAACCGTGGGGGTCCCGCTTGTCCTTGATGAGGACGGTGTCCTTCAGCAGCTTCTCGCGATCGTCGTCGTCCAGCTCGGGGACGTTACGAGCGATGGCCACCTCTTCGTAGACGTGGATCGTCAGGGCGCCAGACTTGACGGGGTGATCCGGCTTGTCCTCTTCAGGGATCAAGCGGCACGAATCCGTCTGCATGCGACGACCGCCGCCAGGCCGTCCCTGGCCCCGTACTGATCCATCCATGGCAGGACGGTCGGCGGCGGTCTTGGGCATGATATTCGTCATGTCGGCGAGCGTGCCGCTACGCAGCTCGCGAGCCCACCGGCTGAAACAGTCGGTGCCGTAGAAGCGATCGAACCCCTTCTTGATGAGGGGATACGCCCGCGAGATCTCAAAAGCGGTTTTGAGGAGTCCGAAGTGTTTGGGGAGGACGTTGTTGAGGTCCAGCCGGTTGGCGACCTCGGCCAGGGCCGCCTTCTGCGGGGCGGCACCGATCGCGTCCATGGCCAGTTTCGTGCCCGGTTCGGCGGTCCGGAAGAGGGCACGAGCAGCCCGATTCTTGGCGGCGGCCACCAGCGGCAGCATGCCCAGGCTCCACTCGTCGAAGCCGTGCTTGCCGAAGCTGGGGATGGAGGACATGCCTTGCATGTCGGGCATGAGCCCGCCGAGCTGGAAGGTATCCTGATCCGAGGGCTCGCCCAGGACGTGGGGCTTCTTGGCCATCAGGTCGTTGACCCAGTTCTCCTTCATGGGCACGAAGGTGTCCTGGTTCTTGATGTACAACAGCTCGTGACCTTTGAGGTCGCCGTTGAGGAAGAACACCGGGGCGTAGAGCCACTGGTTGCCCACGCGGAAGCCGAAGATCCCCATCGCCTTGGTGGAGTCCTCGTTGCGGTCGACCAACTGGAAGCCGACCATGAAGTCGATCAGCCGGGGCGCCTTGTCCTTGAGGTAGGCGAACGCCAGCGAGCTGAACGCCTGCTCGAAGCCTTCCTCGGTGGAGCCGCCCAGGTTGGCGGTCTTGAAGAACGGTCCCCGCGTCCACTCGCGAAGCTGGTGCCGCAGAACCGCGTAGGGCTCCGACGACCGCCAGTACGTTCCGAGGTCGGTGGAGATCTTATCGAACTTGATCAGTTGTGTAAGCATGCTTCGCTCCGTCCATGGAATCGAAGGTCACCGCAGGGATGCCAACGAGTACCGCCGAAACGACGGATCTCCCAAAGGTCGTGTGGCGATGCCGGGGAACTGGGCCCGCTGCATCGGTTGCGGCGCCTGCGAGCGGAGCAAGCCGATGCTCCGCAGGTATTCACGCTGGGCATCCAACTCCGCCTGCATCGCGGCAGCGTTGTTGCTGCCCCAGCCTCCGCCGTATTCACCAGACGCGAGCTGCTGCTGCAACTGGTCGAGCTTCGTTTTATGGGCGGCCTGGCGTTCGGCCACCGAGCCGCCGAACCAACCTCCGCCGTAGTTGCCCGACTCCAAGGCCTTCTGTGCGGCCGTGACTTTGGCTTCTTGTGCAGCTCTCGCGGCATCGTGTCTTTTCTTCAGCGCTTGATACTGTTCCAGCTTGTACTGATCGGCCGGCGAGTAGATCTTGCTGCGCTGAAACTGCTGGATCTCCTTGCCTGTCTCCGGGTCGATAGTCTTCTCGCCAGCCGACTCCCAGCCTCCCTGGACCGAAGTCGGTCCCTGCTGCGAGGAGAACAGGGAATACAGCGATTTACCGGGCCGCGCGGCCCAGGCCTGGGCCATGTTGCCCATGCCGGCCTGGCCGGTGGCACGCTGCCGATGCCAGCCGATGTTTCCTTGACCCTTCCAGGAACCCCCGGTCCCAGGAAGAAAGTCCTTGGCCGCCATCGCAGCCGGGGCAGCCACGGCCGCCGTGCCCAAAGCACGACCTGGCGAAAACTTCCGCCTGAAACCTCCGGTGCTGAGAGGACGAGAGACGGAACGCCAGAGCTGTTTCCCGCCCCAACGTCCCGCGTCATCGGCCAATCCACCGAGCATCTTCCCGAGCCCGAGACCGGCCTCTTTGCTCATCGACGAAGAGTTAGCGGCGGCCTTCCTGGCCAGATCTGCGATCACGTCCATGCTCTACTCCTCAGGTAGACTCTAGGCCGATTCTAGCCCATTTTGCGCGGCCTCGCCAATAGCAAAAGGCTCCTCCTCGAAGAGGATGGGAAATCCGCCGACCAGCGGCGCCCCGCCCATCTCGTCGAGACCTCGCTTGAAGAAGGGGTTGAAGGAGACCTCACCACGCCAGATTTCCGCCGGCGTGGCAAAGCGTTTGAGGCCCCAGCCGGCTCCGGGGAGGTGGATCGGCTCCACACCTGGGACACCCGGACGCTTCAGGTGAACATCCTCCATAATCCGTTCACCAGCCCCCATACCCTCGTGGGACAGCTCGTAGCCGGACATCTCCTGTCGCTGGCGGAGCTTTTCCAAAGACTGCTTCTGCCCGGGCGTCAGACCGCCGGCAGCCTCGATCTTCTCCAACTCGCGGATCTGCTCGGGGAGGGCTGCTTTCTGGCTCTGAGCGGTCTCGGCCCGCTCCTGCAAGATCGGCTGGGCCTTGCCCTTCAGCGAGCTATACTCCTGGAGGGCTTCCATTCCAGCCTCGGCCGGCTCCTTGATGACGTCCTGGATGTCCATCATGCCCTGGGCGATCCCGGCGTACGGAAGGACCATCCCTTTGGCCTTATCCCAGAGCGTGCCGTCTTTCCCGTAACCGTGGCGTTCCTTGACCCGGCTCCACACCCGCGACAGCGGATCGAGGATCGACTTGTCGTTGTGCAACTGGTAGTCCCGCTGGTTGATCGGGTTGCTGGGATCGAGGCCCTCGGCCGAGCGGCGCTGATAGAGTTCCTGTTGCTGCGAACCCAAACCGTAACTCCGGCCGGCTTCCTGGGCACCGCGGATCGTCGCCTCGGTGGTACCCGCGACAGTCTCTGCGCCCGCAGCCCCCGTACTGAAGGGGCTGAAAAACTCTCCAGCGAAACCCACAGCGTCCAGGGGATTCCCTGCGGCGGCTCCTTCGATCTGCGACTGCCGACGCTGGTTGACTTGCTCGCCAGCGCTACCGTGGCCGGTAAGACCATGCTGAACAACATTCCTGCCGGTACCAATCGCGTCCAGGGCGATCGCCAGATGGCCCAGCGGCCCTACGCCCGGCTTGGCACCCTTGGCGGCGCCCCACAGCTTGCTGGCCCCGGGGATGCGATTCATCAGTCGGGTAAGCATCCCCGGTCCGCCCTTGGGAGACATGAACTTCATGTTCCGCAGCCACTCACCGGCCCGCGTGTTGCGGAGCCACGGCAAGTAGCCAGTCCCCTTCACTGGAGCCCGCCAGAGCGTGCTCAGTCCGCGACCGATCGGGGCCAGGCCCTGACGGATCATGGCCGCCTGGCCCAGCTCCCGCGACGGGTTGGCCGGGTTGGGCATGAAACGGAGGAACATGTCCTCGGCCCAGTCAGGCGTGTAGTTCCTCACACTCTCGGGCAAGGCATCTCGCAGGTTCGTGGGGGCTTCGTCACTGAAGACACCCGTGCCGGGCTTGGTTCCAAGGATCGTATCGAAGGCGTTGTCAACGCCCTGCTCGATCCGCTGGTCCATGGCCGCCTGGGGGTCCGCGGCAGGAGCAGCCGGCTGCTGGACTTCAGGGGCAGCTTCGGGGGTCGGCTGTTGCTGGTCAATCTGGTAGCCGGCTGGCGGGATGCCGCTGCCGCCTGCTCCCTGCCAGCCGCCGGTACCGGAGAGTGGGGAGTATCGTTGGCCGCTGGTCAAGACCCGCATGGACTGCGGCGACATCAGCGTTCCCATGGTCATCACGCCACCCACGCCGGGAAGCATCTTGTTGACCTGTTGAATCAGCGGCACAGCCAGCGGGCTGCCCATCATCCCCGGGCTTGCGTAGGAACCCCACTGCGGCCGAGCCGCCGGCATGGAGCCGACTTGCTCAACACCGCCAGCACCTCCCGCAGCGGCTGCTCCTGCGGCATACGGATTTCCGCCTGTACCCGCCGAAGGTACAGTTGTACCCATCTGCGCAGAGGGACTCGGACCGACCCCCTGCGCAGAACGCTCGGCGGCTCCCTGGACTCCGCCCGAGGTGCCGGGGGGAGTCGAAGTCGGTTTCTTGTACGGAGCAGGAAGCGAGGCGATTTTCTCCAGCTCGGCGTCCGAGGAGAGTTTGAACCGGCCACCGAACCAGCTCTTGCGTACCGGCTTCGGCTTACGCTGCTCGGTCTGCTCACTGGCCAGGCTCGGCCGGGGTGGCTCGAATCCGGGGCCAGGCTTGCGGACGACGCTGTTCGGCGTGCGGCCGAAATTGGTCGAGCGGGCCAGGGCGGGGACAAAGGAGCTGCCCCGCTCCTCGCTGGTGCCGCCTCGCTGGGCCGCGCTGAGCAAGCTCTTCTTCAAGCCGGAGCCGTAATGCCGGACCAGCCAGTCGGGGTCGTGCTGCATGGAGTACATGCCACGAATCATCTCCGGCTCGAAAGGCGGCGGGTTCTTGTGTACACTGAGCGTGTTCACTCCGAATCGCTCGAACTCCCGGAGCATCGAGGGCCGGACCTTCGTGCCGATCGTATAATGGAGGACAGGGCGTTCAAGGTACTGGCCAACCGCCCTCCGAGGTTCGACATCCTCGTAGTCCTCACGAGGCGTGTACCGGTGTTCGAGCGTTGAATACGGAATGACGTCACCCGGAACTCCGTCTTCGTATTCCTCGGTGAGTCTGACATGGTTGATAAGCCCCCTACTGAGCAGCTCGGTGTTTCTCCGGTGAGCCTTGAGCCCTGCATCCTGCAAAGCCTGGCGGAAAGCCCACGTGAAGTAACGACGTCCCTCGCCAACGCCTTTATGTCGAACGATCTGACCCGGATTCGGGAGACCCTCCGAAAGCACGTCCCCGGCTTCGACCGTATCACCCTTCTTGACTTTCAAGTCGAAGCCCTGGCCCACATAGTGCTGCTCGCCGTCGATGGTGACGTAGTTACCACCCGCGGGAGCTTTCTCGATGCGACCCACGGTCCCATCGACCTGGGCATGTGCCGCGCCGCCTTTCATTACCCGTGGCGTCTGGACTAGCTGGTTGATCCGCTCGAACCCCGAGACAGCCTTGTCCTCCCCGGCCACGCCTCCGCCGTGCTTGGCCGAGATCTGCGCTTGGGTCAGAGGCTCGGAGAGAGCCTGGGCGGCTGTGAGTCCAACCATCTCACCAAGTCCCGGAAGGTTACCGCGTTCACGTACACCCACGTCTCGCGAGTAAACGCCGCCTTCGGGCGAACCTCCGATAATCGGAGACCTGACCAGGATTCGATCATGTCCCATTCGTTGGAGGTGCTTGAGGATCTTGGGGGTGAGATGGGTGTTTCGTTTGTAGGGTCCTGCGTCATAGGCCAGCAGCGCTCCTTCGTTATCCATGTCGTTGGTGTCGACGGGCATGCCGCGGAGGACCTTGGGTGCCTCCTCCTCGTCCTCGTCGACGACGACCAGCCGGTGAGCCACCTGGTTGAGCTGCTTGCTGAGGAAGCCGGCGTCCCGGGTGGCGGACTTCAAGGCGATGACGCCGTGGCGGGCACCGTAGGTGCCGGCCCAGTATTCTTCCGGCGACAAGCCTTCACTGTAGCTGCGAAGGATGGGGATGGGAAGCGGCCGTCCCCGGTGGTCCACGTAAAGCATGTCGGAGCCGCGGAGGCTTGCCAGGTTCATCTTGTTGCCGCGCGAACCGGACAGAACCTGAAGGGCCAGCGGGTTGCCCTCCTCCAGCGACTCCTTGAGGATTGCCTCTTGTTGGGGTTCTATCTCCCGGCCGATGGCCCGCACGATCAGCTCTTCCCGTCTCCTGTCGTCCAGGTCATCGCGGTCAAGGATCTTCGCCAGGGCGTTGGTGAGCTTCTGGCGAGTCTTGACGGCGGCACGGGCTTTGCCCAGGTGTTTGACGCCGAAGGCCATGCCCCCGGACTCCTGGGACGCGCGGCTGCCAATCTCCAACAGCTTGTGGGAGATCTCCCGATACTTGTCGGGATGCTTCTCGGCGACCTCGCGCAACAGACTGGAGAGCCCCTTCTTGTCGAGGACCCGGTCGTAGTCGCGCATATCGTCGGGCAGCGTCTCGTTGACGAGATGCTGCCCCAGAGTTGCCGTTCGCATCCTTGCCTCCAGGCGGCTTACGCCACCTTCAGTTTGCCGAGATCCTTGCTCGGCCGGGCTCCCTGCCAGGTAGTGCTGCCGGGGATGTAGGGGTCATCGTGCGGGGGCTTGGGAGCGTTGGTCTGGTCGATCTCAACGCCCACGCACTGCACGCCCTTCACCTCGTACGCATATCCCCAACGGTCGTACGCGATCTTCATGCCGCCCTGACGGGCCGCCTTCGCGTACAAACGCTGAAGTTCGGGCTGGGGGTCATCGTGTTTGCGGGGCCACAAACGGCCTCGCAGAGCACGATATGGCCAAGTAAGGAGGCGCATAAGCTGCCAAAACTTTCGTCTCGACATCGAAGTCCTCCCTCATCGGTCTGCCGGAAGATGTCCGGATCGTGGCCGGATTCTCCCGTGGGAACTACAAAAACCGGACATTCTACCCGGGCAACGTGTCCGGAAATGTCCGGTTACTCGTAACGAACGCGATCAAGATGATAGCGCCGCAGATAACCCGTGTTGGTCAGCGCCAACAATCCCGTGATGATCCGGTCGCAAATCAGACTTGCATCGCCGGAGATGTCGCCCTGGCCCGGCACGTTGATCCGAACGTGCAGGCCGAGCCGCAACTTCTTGGCGATGGACTGGACGAGCCGGCCCAAATGAGTGTCGTTGGTCACGTGGAACCGGGCAATCGGCCGCGTGCGCCGGCGGCGTCCAGTGCCGTCCGGCTTGTAGTTTGAACTAAATGGCAGTGCCATCGTTAGAGGCTCCGGCTACAGGGGGTCCTATCGGGAAGTGTTTCCCATTGGCGGTCAGAATCTCCTTCTTCGTGTCCGCGATCCAGACTTCGATGTCGATCTGGTGGCAAACCGTCAAGGCCCGGTAGACGTATTTCGATTCCTTACCCATGTCCTCAACGAGGAGCAAGACGACGGGTTCTAGCTGCACCATCGTCGAGTACCAGAGGCACTGGCCGATGGCTTCGGCCCACTTCGGGGCCCAGTCGATTTCCACCGCCGCCGTCTCGGTGAGCAAGTCGATTCGTGTTCCATCCCACAGGCGATGCTCGTACTCCGCCTTCAACGCAAAGGCGATCCTCCGAGCCCAGGCCAGCTCGTTAAGCTGGTGCGCCCCCATGACGACGGGTTCCTCAGAGAACTTCCGCGCCAACTCTGTTTCAACGTGCTCCAGCTCCAGTTTCGGGATCATTTTCTTCCTCTTCGCTCATGAAATCGTCGAGTTCCTCCTCCTCGTCTTCTTCTTCGTCGTCGACCACGAACTGCTCGGGGTCGTCCAGGGGATCACCCGGCTCGTCGTCGGCTACGACCTCTTCCGGTTCCTCGTCTTCTTCGATCTCTTCCTCCTCGTCTTCATCACCACCGAAGACGAAGGCGGCAGGATCGCCCAGGTCGGCGCCGCTGGGGTCGATCTCCCCGGCTTCCGGCACCTCGGCAAGCTCCTCCGTGGACGGCGGGCCGGTGAGATCCTCAGCGAGCTTCTCTCCCCCGCCAAGCTCCACGCCGCGGACGGCGTCCTCGACCTCCGTGTAGCCGGCCGCCTCCGGGGTCAAGCCAAGCTGAATGTCGCGGCCCTGATCCTCGCTGATCGTCTCGCGAGTGACGGCGAACTCGATCTTCTGGCGGATATGCGGGATCAACCCCTTGTTGCCGATGGCGACTCGCACGGGGGAGTAGCCGGCCGCCACCATCTCGACGGCTCGCGACATGACATTGTCGATGTCAGCGGCCCGCGAGATGACCAAAGGGCCGACGCCGTGGGCCGCCGATTCGGGCGCCTCGGCCGTCTGCCGCGCCACGGTGACCGTCTGCGCCGGGGCTTCGTGACTCTTGTAATACTTGTCGGCCGAGATGATCGTGTTGCCTTCGTGGCCGCCGCCACCCGGAGCAACAGCCGGGGGTGTGGGGATCGGCTTGAGCTGGTGAGGCTTCTTCAGGGTGGAGTCGGCGATCGTACGGGGGATCACCGAGGACTGGCCCGAAGCGTAGTAGCGCTTGTCGGCGGAGCGGATGGTGTTGGGGTCGGTGACCTCGTTGATCTTAACGGGTTGCCTCCTGGTCGGTCGCTTCTTCTTTGCCACGGGACTTCTCCTTCACTGAGGGCTGCGAGGATCACGGATCAACCGGGCACCGGGAGGCGGAGGCGGCAGACGAACGGTGTCGCAGAAGACCACCATGTCCACGCCCAGCTTCCTCAGTGTCTCGTTGAAGTCCTCGTCCTTCGCATGTGATGCTCGAATCGTTCCTTCGGGTCCATAGTGTCCTGCCACCATGACGGGCGTCCCAGCGGCGTTCTCGCAGATGACCATGGCGGCGTCGATCACCAACGGAGGTTCGCCAACTTGGGAGATGATTTTCAGTTTCATGCAGCTTCCGCTCGCCGGCCGAGAACCGCCGCGATGGCGGTGGCCTTGTTTGCCATGCTGCCGAAATCAGGCAAGATGCCCTTGTCGGCAGCCACACCCTGGTCGTGGGCCGGCTTCTCCGGACCCTGGGCCGCGGGGATCGGCTCGATGGGACTGATGCCGCCACCACCGCCGGCCGGGGCACCTCCGCCAGCCGCAGCCGGATCATCCGACTGCATGGCCGCGTAACCGGGGCCGCCCTGGGCCATCTGCTGGAGATCCTCCGGCGTGACGACCATGTCGCTGGCCGGGATGTTGATCCCCATCGCGTCGGCGATCTTGGCCAGAATCTTGAGGACCTGAAGCATGACCACGTTCTGGTCGATCTTCGGCTTCAAGTCGCCTTGGGGATTCCCGCCCGGACCTCCCGCACCGCCGCCCATACCCTGGATTGCGGCCTGGACCTGCTGCTGGATCATGGTGTTCATGTCCGGCATGGCGCCGCCGCCGCCCGCCATCGGATCAGCCGGGGGCGCGCCACCGGGAGGCATCCCACCCGCAGCCATCGGATCGCCGCCGGGAGGCATCCCACCCGCAGCCATCGGATCGCCACCGGGAGGCATGCCGCCACCCATGGCCTCTTCCCCGCCGGGGATCATCCCCTGCTTTTCCTGACCTTCCGGCTTGGCGAACGCCGCGACACGCTCGCGGGCCAGACCGAGCAATTCCGGGTTCACGCTTCCGTACTTGAACATAGTCGAACTCCCTTTCAAGGTCTTCTCAGTGTATCCGAGGCCCGTGCCGTGCGGAATACCGAATGGCTACTGATCCAAAATCTGTACCTGGTCGTCCAGGGACAGCTTGCCGGCTGCGTAGGCCGCCCTGGCGTCGGCCAAAGTGTGAAACTTCCGCACCGATTGTTTGCTTCGTGACTTGGTGGCGTGGTAGAGACCGCCGACGAACTCCTGCCCGGGAGCATGCACCGGGGACTTGAAATCGGCCGGGCTGAGCAGGTTGGCCGAAGGCAGCATCCGCTCGTAGGCCTCCTTGACGGCCGCCGCGTCCGTGGGGACGTGGAAGTTCATCTGGTCGCCGTCGAAGTCGGCGTTGAACCCCTTGACAATCAGGGGGCTCACTTGCATCGTGCTCCCCTTCACCAGCTTGGGGCGGAAGGCGAGGATGCCAAACTTGTGCAGCACGGGGGCGCGGTTGATGAACACCGGCCGCTCGTCCATTTCCTCGACGAGCGTTTCCCGGGCCAGGGGGGTACGATCCTTGATCTGCTGGAGGGCCCGGGTCAGAGGAACCCCCTGTCGACGCATACGCCTGGCGATGAATTTTCCGTAAATATCGAAGGCCGCATCCTCGGGCAGGCCCACCGTGTCCATGTCGAAATCGGGGTTGGGGGTGATCACGGACCGGCCGACGTTGTCCACTGTCGTGGAGATCAGCTTACGCTGCACGGTGCCGAACTTGGGAGAGCTTCCAAAAACGCTTTTGAGGATTCCCCGCACGTTCTTCTCGCGGCTCTTCTGGCTGATCGGATCTCCCAGGCCGGTGACTGCCTTGAAGGCGTGGTAGACGGCCAGCCGCTCCGGGCCAGCACCCTCGTCCCCCAGCTCCTTCTTCATGGCCGCCAGGTTATCGTTGGCCTCCATCAGCTCCTTGTAGAGGTAGTTGGCGTCGGAGATCATCGGCAGGTCGTTGTCCATCATCGAGACCGGGCGGAACGCCGGCGGCAGCACCGGGGCCCGCTTCAACACCCAGTCGCCAGGATGGATACCGAGCTTCTTGGCCCGCTTGAGATAGTCGAGCTTGCGGACAGCTTGGTCCCTCTCCGTCTTGCTGCCTTGCGAGACTTGGGCCCTTGCCATGGACAACTCTTTGTCCAAGTTGAGGGCTTGCAAGGCTTTACCGATGGCCTGGGCGCCGGTGCCGAACTTGGGCAGCTCATGGTCCCCGGAGATGACGGCCTCGAACTTGGCCTTGGTCAGCCCGAGCACGCGACGGATCGGCTCCTCCATCACCGGATTGGGCATCGGCTCGGTCAGGCGGATCGCAGACCATCGCCGACCGGAGTGGCCGCCGGTGAGCTTCTTGTCGAACAGACCGCCCCGGATGGGACGCAGGCCCCGGCCCCAATCGACGCCGTCGTTCTTCATCAGGTTGCGATCCCCGGCCAGCTCGTCGACGTCCTTGTCGGTCAGCGCCATGATGTTCGTCTGCGTGCCCTCGCGGACGACGTTGATCCCCGAGGCCCGGAGTTGCTCGACGAATTTATGGTAGGCCATCGGCACCCGAGGCATCGGCGGGTTGTGCCCCATCATGAACTGGAGCCAGTAGTCCTCGTTCCGCTGACCACGAATGGCGCCCACGTCTTCCAGGTTGTGGACCGCTCCATGGCTAAGCAGGGCGTTGGTGTCCAGCAGGGCGACTCGCTTGGAACCTTGCTTGCCGCCCTTGGCCGGGGCGTCCTCGGCCGTGTAGGCGCCGCCGCCTCGTCCCTGCTCCTTGGCTTCTGCTTGATGGTGGAGCTTCATGAAGAAGCGATTACCGGTAGGGATGCCGCGGATCTTGGAGTCGTTGCTAGGGTCGATGATGTCCTCGGTGTCCGACAATCCGGCCTTGCGGAGCTGCTCGCGGGCCCAATCCACGTAATCGCGGCTGTCGTCCCAATCCTCGACCCGAATCGGCTTGCCCTGCTTGGCAGCCAACTTGCCCAACCACAGCTCGATCTTTTGCGACGGATTGGTCCGGCCGATAATCCCCAGCGGATTCAGCAGCACCTCGAAAGGCTTCCCGTCCTGCCCCTGCGGCATCTGCGCGTCGGGGATGATCGCGGAAATGACGCCCTTGTCTCCGTATCGTCCTGAGAGCTTGTCTCCCTTTTGCATGGGAGACGTACTCTTGACGAGGACCACCGGCCCTTTCTTGCCGTCAACAACGTCGGTAACGATTCCGGGATCGTTATGATCCCAGACAATACTATGATCTGCATGGGACGCCTGCTTCCTCTTGTGGACCTTGTTGTGCGACAGCTCCCGCTGGCGTGCCGCCAAGATCAACGGATGCCCCTTCTCGACCTCGGTTCCCGGTTTGACGACTCCGCGGTCGTCCAGCGTCTCCAGGATCTTGCGCTCGTATCGGGACGGAAACAGGCTGACATAGGTCTTCTTACCGATCTTCGTTCTGTCGTCGACCTCCAGCTCATTCTGGTACATGTGCTCCGAGGCCAGCTTCTTGGCAAAACCCTCGGAGATCACGATGGCGTCTTCGTGGTTTTTCCCCTGCCAGGAGACGTAGGCCACCCGGGCGTTGCGGCCCAGGGCCGTGGCGCCGCGCTCGTCGGTGTAGTTCGAGCGGGCCAGCAAGGCACCAGGAGCAAACCTCTGGCCGGGCCGGACCAGGGGTGTCTGGTGCAGGTATGTCTTCCGGTTGAAAGGGAAATGGTGGTACAGCTCGATGCTGTCCTCGCTGCCGTCGTCGTAGCGGACCTTCATGCCGTCGTCGTCGATACCCAGCACCCGGCCGCCGCGTTTGGCGTGAACCGCCCCCATCTGCTTGGCGTACTCCTCCTCGTAGCTTCGGCCGCCACGGGTCCCGGGCATCGCCGACTGGACCCAGGGGGACTCAGGCTCGACCAGGGGCAGCGCCTGGGTGAGCATCCGCGAGGCCATGGCCATCCGCTGCCCCTTGACGGCGCCCTTCATGGGGACCAGGTTGCCCAGCGGGGAGAAGGCGTCCTCGAAATTGGGCATCACCAGGTTGACGTCCCGCTTCTTGGCCCAGATCATCTTGCTGCCCTTCATGGCGATCACCCGCTTTCCGGGGCGGGCCAGCGCTCTGGGGAAGGTGATCACCGAGTCGGCAACATCCTGCGGAGAAAGCCACTTCAGCTTGCCGCTACGGGGGTCCTTGAACTGCGTGTAGATCCGGCCGTTCTTCCCCTTGCGGGCGTTGCGGGTCATGTAGACGTCCACGCCCACACGAAAGCTCTCCGGCGTGCGTAGCGGGTCCACGAACCCGAAGTGGCTGGGTTGCACGCTACGGGCCTCCGCGGGCACGGCATCTAGCGAGGGGATACCTCCTTCTCCGAGCCGGCTGATGGAGTATTGCTTGTCGAAGATCTCGGCGGGGTTGATTTCCTCCAGGGGCTGTCCGAGACCTGAGTGCAAGATTGCAGACTCGACCTGTGGCCGTAGGGCTGAAGAAGGCATGCCCGAGAGGTTACCCTTGCGGGCGGCCTTCCAGAGAAGCTGGCGGCGGAGCCGACCGTGGTCCTTGGCAATCCTCTCCGCCAGAAGATCCTCCGGGCCCAGGAAATGCTGGTACGCCAGAGAATCACGGTCATCCACATCAGCCTCGTCGCGAGAAATAGCAAGTAGCTTTCGAGTCGTGTCAAGGATGGCCTCCTTGCTCATGCGATCGTACGGTTTTCCCAGGGTACGCCCGGTGACCTCGGGGTCCAGCTCCATCGAGGTCCAACGATCGACGAGCTTCTGCGCCGTCGTCCGCTCCTCGTCCTCCTGGTCGGCGCGGGTCAGCACGTGTCCCGCGTACTTCTTGATGGCGGCACCTTCATCCTTCGGATAGTTGGCCGCATACAGGTCGTCGCCCCAGATCTCGCGAAGCTCCGCGGGAGTCGCTCCCATCGCTTTAAGAAGCGGCATGAGGGGGAGCTTGGCGTTGTGGAGCCGAACGTAGAAAACGCCCTTCTCAGGATCAAGAAAGTAGCGATGAGACACCCCTTTTCCAGGAAGGATGTTCGCATGGGCTTCGATCTCTCCATTTTCACGGACACGAGTGAAGACACCGCCCCGCAGCCGCTGCTGGTTGCGAAGCGTATTCTCGTTGCCCCTATGGACGAACGTCCCCCGGGGCGTCAGATGCGGGACCGTGGCCACGACCTGGCGACGGCGATCCAGCACGCCGCCGGTCTCGTTGTCGACGAGTTCCCAGGTACCACGCAATCGCCGGCCGAGAGTTCGGCCGCCGAGGATGGCTTCCTTCTGTTGGCGCAGGGTGAAGGTGTCCGGGTCCTGCCAGTCCACCTTGCTGAGCCGCAGGGTGTGGGTCTGATTTGAGACCGGCTCGATCCCCTGGGCCGCTACCAGCACCTGATCATAGATGTTGCGGCGCGTGGCGTCAGTGTCTCCGAACTCCCGTGTCTCCTCGTCAGTGGGAGGTGGAGCGGCAACAGGTGCAGGTGCCCCCGACAGCAGATTGGACGGCGTCGGCGGCATCAGGTTCAGATCGAGCGGCATGCTGTCTCACCTCAAGCGGCCTCTTCTTCGACGTCCACCGGTACCGGGACGGCGTGGATTTCCGCAGGCTGCGTGGCGTACGCCCGACGACGGCGGCGTTCAAGAGCCTTCTTGAGGACGTTCTTCCGCTGTCGCTTGCGCGCTGCGCTGTAGGCAAACCAGCCGGCCATCAAGCTGGCCGGCACGGCGTAGTACCCGTAGGTTCCCAGAGTGGCCCCTGCCGTGTCCGGGTTGAAGAGCGCTTGCTTCTCCATGCAGAGATCGTAGAGGGCGTCCAGGTCGGCAGCCAGCTTCTCCATCGGCTCGTCGCTGCTGATCTTGACCGGCTCGTCGTACTGGCCCACCAGGGCCCCACGGAAGCGCTCCCGCTCCCGTTCCACCTGGGAGTCGACCTCTTCCTTGCGGCGCTTGTCGAGGATCTTGTCGACCAGGTGCCAGCCGAGACCTCCAGCCGCCAGTCCGCCGACCATCGCCGCCGGCTGGTACCAGGGGATGCCGATCGGCGTGGTGGCTTTGTTGCCCTTGAAGAAGTCGCCAAGCCAGCCAGCGGCCTTCGCCAGCTCGGGCTCTTCCTCCTCGTCTTCCTTGGCGGGGACGGGCAGCGGCAGAGGTGAGACGGCCGGGTAAGTCGGCTTTCGCGTGCGGACGTTTCGCCGGACAAGGTTGAGCAGCCCGTAGATACCGCGGGCTCCCGCACCGGCTCCGGCCGAGATGACGGCGATGCGGCCCAGGTCCTTCAACGCCTGGGTCTTGAGGTTCCGGGTGGCCGCTTCCTGAAGGACGGCGACCGGGTCCGTGGCCTCCTTTTCCTGGCGCACCTCGTCAATGATGCGCTGGGATACTTTGCTGTCCATAGCTGATTGTCCCTCCTGGACCTATCGCAGCCTGTGCGGGCTGACCGTCTTCGAGGAAGTATTCCGCCCACTCGATGTAGACGACATGCTGCCCCCGCTTCTTCGACCTCCAACGCTCGACGAAGAGCAACTGTGCCCAGTTGTTGAGGATCTTGTCGAGCACGTCGAGGTAAGCCTTGTTCTCCTCCTTGATCCACGTACGAAACGTACCATTCTGCGGATCGGCCACCCGGACGACCCGCGAGTCGAACTCCGCCTCCGTGAAGAACGGGGGGCTGGCGCCGCGGAAAGGCAGACCGTCGACGTCGGCCCGACCCCAGTACAGCTTTCCGCGCCCATTCCCTTCCGTCCTCGCTGCAAACTTAACCAGGCTGTTTGCCATAAGTTCACGCTACAGGAACACTCGTCCTGTTTGCTTGCGACGAGCCCGGTACTCCCGCATGGCTCGCTGCCTCAGCAAACGTGCCGTTTGGCGTCGGTACTCGTCGGCGACCTCCTGTTTCTTTACTTCCTCGGGGTCCTGGTCATCGACATCCGTGGCTTTGGCCAGGCCGTAGCCGGCGACTCCGCCGAGGATTGGCGGGGCCGCGATGGCGAGAGGCAACCCGTAGCTCAGCAACGGTGCGGCGACCGCCTTGCCGGCTTCCAGGGCCTTGACGGGGATACTGGTGATGTCCCCGACGATCCCGCCCATCTTGTCCATGGCTTCCTTGACGCGCTCGTGGGCCTCTTCGAGAGTCAGACCCTCTTCCACGCAACGGCTGAGGAAACCAACCTTGAACGCATCTCGTGAGCTGAGCATCCTTGCCTCGCTACAACTGGTATTGGGAGCCGGAGCCGGGCATGACCACCGTCTTCTTACGCCGGCGGAGCCTGTCCTTGACGGCATCCTTGTCGGTGGGCATCCCCTGTTCCCGTGCCTTCTGGGCCAGGGCGACTCCCTCCTCGATAAACTTCTGCTGCCGATCGACGTCGATGCCGATCTGCTTGCCGACCTGACGATCGCCCCTGATCATCTGGTTGATGGCGTTGAGCCGCTCCAGAAACTCGCGGACCGACAGCGACTCGTACTCTCCAGTGTCCCGGTCTTCGTGGTGGACCAGGCCGTTCTCGGCCCAGTACCGGTCGCGTTTCTGATTGTCGCGGGGCCCAAAGTAGATGACCTTGTGCTGGCCGCCGAGCAAGGGGACCTTCGCCATCCCTGGCTCCTTCCATGGTTAGAACTGGTAGATGAAGAAATTCCCTTTCTTCGCTTGGTGGGGAATCGGAAGCCGGTGCATATAGCTGATGACCTTCACCCCGCGACATCGTTGGAGTTTTGGGGTGAGTTCACGCACCAGCGGCATCGGCAGGTACATATAGTAGACCGTGGCCGGCAGCTTCTCGAAGTCCACCTCGCGGAGATCCTTGCGATAGACCGCGACGAGGCTACCCAGTTTGTTGAACCTGACGTTCTCCTGAGCGTGCCGGACCTTATCGACGTCGTAGTCGATTCCGACTGCCTTGCACCCGTACCGCTTGGCTGCAAACACGCACAGCCGGCCGTCCCCGCAACCCAGGTCGTAGAAGACGTCCTTCTCGTCCAGGTCCGCCAGGGCGAGCGCCGTGTAGCACTCATTCACCGGCGTCGGGGCATCGGGTTGTGCGCCGAGTACGGCACAGAGGACAAGGGCCAGGTACATCAGTAGCAACCTCCTCCGTAACACATGGCGCAGGCCGCGTTGCCGCAACCGCCGCCGGACATCATCATCCCGCCGCCGTAGTAGCCGCCGTAGGATTGAGACGGCATCGCGTAGCTCTGACTCGGATACGACGACTGCAACGGCATCCCGCCATAGTAGGTGCCGCCGGATGCGACGGCACTGGATTGCGGGCACATCCCCGTGCCCTGATACGGGCAGGAGGCACAGTTGCCGTCGCACTGGATGCCGGAGCCGTTGCCCAAGCGGTAGGACCCGTCCGCCGTCACGTACATCGGCGTAGTCGAGTAGGCCAGGCCGCTTGCCTTCAGCGCAGTCTGCTTTACCCCGAGTTTCACGGCGATCCACCTGAACTGGGACTGCTCCATATTACCGCAGCCCGTCCAGCGACAGATCTCGTTCCCCTCGGAGTGCAAGATGAGGGTGGGGACCAATTCGATCTTCCAGTCCCTGGCCAGCTCGGCATGCGCGGGGTTAGCCGTGTTGCCGAACTGGACATCGTAGCCTTCGGCCGCAAGCCGTTTCAGCATGGGCTTGACTTTTTCGCAAGGCGGGCAACCCTCACCGCACCACAGCAACATCGTAGGCGGCGAATCTGCGGCCTCGATCTTGGCGAAAATCGTGTCCCAGCTTGTTTTGGCACGCTGCTCGGTAGTCCTGGTCTGTTCCTGGACGATTTGAGCGCTCCTCTGCGGCGAGAAGAGGCCCCAGTTGTCGCTGGCCATCGCCAGCATGGAGGGGACCTCAGCTCGGCTTGCCGGACTGATGAGGAACCCCAAGAGCAGAATCGTAGAAACTACCGTAGCGATACATAGACCGACATTCTTTGGAGAGGACATGGCGAACCTCCTTTTCCGTGATCAGCACATCCTGCGCATACCAGCGCCGATGAGCCTCGTGGGCGTCCCAGGTACTACATGCTGGGATCTTTCGGTGCCACTCAATATACAGCGCATCACGGGCCTGGAGGAAGTCCGAAACGTCCGGTGGGCCGAGGAGCCCCGGGGCCCCACGACGGAGGGCCGCTTCCCTGTCGGCTAAAAGAAAGAACTCATAATCCTCGTCGGCCAGCCGCTGACGAAGATCCCGGTTGATCCGGACCCTCTGGAGGATCAGACTCGGCGTGATCGCCATGACGGCTCGGAGGTAGCGGAGACAGTCGTGGATCTCCTTCCGCATGGCGGGCTCGTAGAGCCAGATTTTCTCGCCCTGCTTGACCGGAGGGAGAAGGAGGATCTCGAAGGCAATCCCACAGGCCTCCCGGGCCATCAGCTCCTCCTCGGTCGGGGCCAGCACGTCCGCCAGGGAGATGCGCTCAAACGACCGGGGCGGCGCGGCGACGGAGCTTTCCGATTTTTCGGTTGCGGCTCGCAAGGCTGTTGCAGGCCATGCTAACAGGGAGAGAATCCCTGCCTTCAAGCAGTCTCGTCGCTTCATTCTTCTGCTCCTCGTCGACAATGAACTCGATACGGTTGCCATCCACAGCGGTCACGACGGCGGAAAAGTCCCCGACCGACGCGCCGAAGTCGATACCGGCGCTGAAATTGATCTTGTCGCCCGGTTTCACGCCGCCCGCCAGCAAGGGCTCCGACGTGATGATCGGCGGCAGGATGGTCGACTTGCTCACGTAGACCTTGTTCGGGTGGGCCACCTGGTCCAGCTCGTCGTTGGAGATGGGAACTGGCGGGAGAATCCGGCGGAAGAAACCATCTTCTCGCATTTTTACCCTCGTGAAGTCGTTGACGGCATCCATGGCCTCCTTTTCCATCACAGGATCGCGAGAGCAGAGCTTCTCGAAGATCGCCTCGTTGAGGAGCTGCGTGTCGCTCGGCGACATCGTCACCGGTTTCTTCTCGGGCAACCACAGCGCAGGAGGTACCGCCACGGAGACGCCGATCGCTCCGATGGCCTTGAGGAAGCCCCGCCGCTGCATCAGGAACAGCTCCTGCTCGCTGTCGGAGAGCTTCTCGCGGCCGAAGCCGAAGAACTGCTTGATAAGACCCCAGTTGACGTTCATTGATCCTGCCTCTGCGCCCGGGGGGCGCCGGGTTGCTGCTGGACCCGACGCCCCCTTCCGAGAACCGCCGCCGCAAATGTCGCTAGTCGTCCTCAGGCATCTTGCAGAGCATCAGGATCTGCCCGTCGTCGATGTTCGGCTGGGGAACAGGCACCGGCAGCGGACCGAACTCTCCCAGCTTGTCGAGGATGTCCACCAGGGCGTCGACGGCACCGCGGGCGATCTCCATGATGACCGTCTTGAGGCCGCGATCGACGACCGGCTCCAGCCAGTTGGGCACCGGCTTGAGGTCGATCGGCGTGATCACGTCGTCGATGAGGGTCTCCACGGCGGCGAGGATCGCTTCCTTCCGCTCGGCGGCCGAGTAGCCGCTGATCTGGGCCACCAGGTCGATGCACTTCTTGACGAACAGCATCACCAGGGCCACGACCTCGCTGAACGTCAGCTTCTGATCGGCGTAGGCCTCTTTGTAGGCCGCCACCATCGCCGCAACCGCCTCGTTGATCCGGTCGTACAGACTCATGGTGCAGAACTCCTTCTGCAAAAGGTGTCAGCGGAACAGGCGAGGCACCACCGCATTGATGACGCCGAGGATCGCGCCGCTCCGTTTGAGAGTATTCTGCGTTCCAGCGGGCATCCCCGTCAATAGACCTAGCGCTTTTCCAACGGCCCAGCCGGCCGCATAGCCCTGGACGCCCCCGCCGGCCGCCCCCATCATCGTCCCCAGGAGCCCCGTCTGGTGCGGCGTGACCTGCCCAGGCTGCGAGTTGGAGTCGGGCATCTGCTGGGCCGCGTAGAGGGCTCCCATCGTCGTAGCGGCCGTCTGCGGGCTCGCTCCGACCTCCCAGAGGGTCTGGCCCATCTTGTTCGTGTTGACCGTCAGAGGACCAGGGGGGATGCGGGTGTAGGAGGGACGAGAGAAGGTGCCCAGGGAGGCGAACTTCTCGGTCGCCTGGGTGTAACGCTGGCCCAGCTCCACGCCGGCCAGGACGTCGCAGGCCTCCTTCAGCGGCTCGTACTCCCCGATGCCGTAGTCCGCCGGAGTGTAGTCCTCGCTGGCCATGATCCGTCGCCACAGGGGAGCGGGCTTGTCGGCCCAGGTGGGGACGGGGATTGCCGGCGTCTCGTTGACGGGCTTGTCCCCGGGCTTGCCGGCCAGGTCGGAGCCATCCGTGAGGGAGCGACCCCTGGAGAGAGCCGAAAGGGTCCACATGGCCCCGGGCGTGCTGCCTGTCAGGCCGCCGATGAGGGCCAGGGTGCGGCGGAGTCGACCACGCCGCCAGCTCGACGGCAACAGCTTCTCGCCCAGCCAGCCGGCTCCATAACCGAGGCCAGCGCCGACCAGGCCGCCTGTCAGGGTGGCCGCCAACGGACTCGGGGCGTTCGGGATTCCGCCGGGGTACTTACCAGGGAAGAAGTTGAGCAGCTCGCCGGCGCGTCGCAGCGTGGGCGAGTAGGCAACCTTCACGAAGTGCCCAGACGATACCTCCGGGAACGTCAACGGCTCGGGCAGAACCTGGTCAGCGCCGACCGCTCGGGTTAGGGCTGCCGTGCACAGTGCAAGGTCCTGGGCCGTGGCTTCCCTGCCATGCAGCCCACCGATCTCTTTGTCCGGGTTCCAATAGTACCCCACGTCCCCGCGGGTGAACACTCGCGACGTCCCCCGGCGGATGGCCTCGGCCGGGGAAGCAATCTTCAGGAGCCACTCGTCAACGACGTCAGGCACTTCGTCCCAGAACACCGCTACCATCCTTGGTCTCCTAGTCGGACTCGCGCATCATCTCGCGAAACACATTCACGCTGGAAACACGGGCGGTGACCATCACGCCGTGGATGAAACTGAGCCACCGCATGGCCTTCCCCGGCTTGCCGGCCTCCACGAATTTCGGAATCTCTTCCAACATCCAGAAGAGGTGGCCAACCGTGACGCCCCTGTTGGCGCTCAGGTACTCCTCGCCATCCTGCTTCGGGTCCACTTTAGGGTGGCGCATCTTGAGCAGGTTCTTGGTGAGGACGGTCGCGTGGATCAGATGCTCGCGTTCCATGCAAACAGTGTACCAGAAGCCGCCGAGGCCTGACCACCCGGTTCACGCCGCCCGCCGGTACAATCGACGCTTGCGGACTGCCTCGTAACGGCCACTCGGCTCGACCAGGAGACGGACGATTTGGGCCACGTGGGCCGTTTTGAGCTGCTCCCGGGTGTACCACTCCGCCATGGCCGGAAATCTGCGGGGTCCCATTGTGGGCGACTTGGAGAGCCTCCAATGATAGTCGTCCAGCTCCAGATAGCTCCCCTTCCGCATCAGGAGGTCGACCAGGAAGAAGGCCAGCCCGTCCACGTCGTAGGTGTGGGCGCCGTCGAGGAAGACGTAGTCGAATACCGGCGGCTCCGGCTCCTCCAGCAACCGCAGCAGCGACCAGTTGTAGGAGTCTTTCAGCCGGCGAGAGTTCCCGTGGAAATGCCAGCGATGCTTGTCCTCCAGGCCTGCCCGCTGAACCCTCTCCTTGGCCCGATCGAGCATGTCCTCGAAATCGAACAGGTGGAAGTCGCCACCCGGTTCCATCGCTTCAGCGACGGCACAAGCCGAACTACCGTAGAGCACCCCGAGTTCTGCGTAGGTGCGGATCTCGGGGTGCTCCCGGACAATCTTCGGGCCGCAGATTCGCGGGTTGCGAGCATCCCGCGGCGGCTTGAAGGACTGCTCGTCCATCGGCTAAACTTCGCATGCGCCTCCAACGCAAGCACACTGCTGCGCCAGGTCGGTGTAATCCGAATCCTCGTAGCGGATCAGTTTCCACCACTCGATCTCGGGCATCGCCTTGGCCCGCCGCTCGTACTCGTCCTCGTCGATGGTCTCGTACGGGGCCAGCGGGTAGATGCCGCCGTCAAACGGCTGGAAGGCCAACCCACCGACGATGTCCCAATTCCCGTAGACCCAGTTGCCGACCTCGAACCACTCGTGGTCCTTGACGTAGATCGTCACGCTGGGATTATGCTCACACCAGTGGAGCTTGTACTTCTTCCAGTGCTCAAGCTGCTCGATGGCCGTCATCTGGCCCAGCAGCAACGCCCCTTCCGGCGCCCGGCAGGGGAACTCCAGCACCAGCAGCCCGGCATTGTCGTAGTCGACGTGGCAGGGCACACCCTGGGCGGCGAGCATCTTGGCCACGGGGTTCGTGTTGTTGGCCCGCACGCGACGGATGTAGAACTGGCCGTGCCAGGCCTTGAAGCCGGGGGCACAGTCGAAGAACACGCTGCTGTCCCCGGAGGGCTTGCCACAGGTCACGGCGACCGACTCGTTGACACCCAGCCGCTGGGCCCAGGTGCGGTTCGTGTCGATGGCATGCTGCTTCAACTCAGAGAGCCGCTGAGCCAGATCCGTGGCTCCGGGACGGAGCATCGAATGGTCCAGGTGGCCGAGCATGTCCACGCCCAGCAAGGCCTCTTCCTCGCAGTTCTTCTTCCACAGCGGATCGACGTAGGAGAAGTCCGTCATCGACGACTGGATGGTGCCCCAAAGGGTGGCCAGCTCGACGCGGCGGAAGATCTCCCGTTCGGAGATGTCGCCGCGGACGACGGCGATGGAGAGGTTGCAGAACTGCTTGTGACGAAGGTTGATCTCGCCGCAGGGGTTGGTGCCGAAGATCTGACCCTTCATGCTGCGGCGCTTGGGAAACTGCTTCCTGAGCGCGCCCCGGTTGAAAATGCCTCGCTCCCCGGAACCGCTCTTGGCCAGGGACATCCACTCCTCCATGAACGTCAGGGCGTCGGGACGCTCGTCGTACACGGCGGAGTTGTTGGCCTGGTTCCGCTGCGGGTTGTGGTTCCAGAACTCCCCGGCCTTGCAGTCGCGCATCAGGTCGTCGTCCAGGTCGGAGAGGCTGATCCCCGAGGCCCGGCGGACGCCGCCCATCTGCACGATACGGTGGGCGTAGCAGTTGATGTCGTGCAGGTCCAGCGACGAGAGCCGCTTGCCTTGCACCGAGAGGATGCGGCTGCGGGCGAAAGTCAGCAGGTCCCTTAACGGCTGAGGGCCGCTGGCGCGGCCTCCCTTGGTCTTGAGGATCGAGCCTTCGGGCCTGATCTGCGAGAAGTCGTAGACCACGTCGTGGCCGGACAGCCAGTGCTCCAGACCCGTCTTGTAGGCATCGCACCAGCCTTCGGTCGTATCGGGGATCGCGAACCTCGTCGGCTGGCCCCGCTTCTGCTTACGAACCCGGGGCCAGCGATCCGTAGCGTGAGCCGACTCGACGGAGAAACCCACGCCACAACCCTGCATCAGCAGGTAGAGTTCCTCGGCCATGTCCTGCGGATTCTGCAAGAACTGGAACGAGCAGTTGAACACGCCGGTCTGGCAACGCTCCAGCGCCGGTCCGGCCATCTGCACCAAGCGCATCGCCGGCGAGGCTTCCTGCTTCAACAGGGCGTCCCGCAAGTCGAGCCAGGTGCTGTCGTCGACGGCGTCCGGTCCGCACCGTCGATGAACATGGTTACGGCTGTAGCAGAGCACCCGGTCGACCGACTCGGGCCACGTCTCCCTCCGCCCCTTCTCCCAATCGAAGCGGGCGAACTTGTCGAAGGCCTGGAAGACACGAACAGCCTGGTTGGGTCCAGTGAAGTGGGAACACCCCTCCTGGAACGCTTCTTGAATCTTGGGGTCCACGGGTCGCTCCTCCCTGAGCCGACGATGTTCCTCACGGTAGAGAATGTACTCCTTCGCTTCCTGGTGGTGACCCCTCGCCATGAGCTGCTGCTCGACGAGGTCCTGGATTGCTTCGACCGTGACGCTCCCGTCCTGGAAGAGCAGGAGCTGTTCCACCTGCTCGGCGACACGATCGGCTTCGTGGTCGGTGTGATCGTTCTGCGGCCAGTTGCAGGAATTGACCAAACACCGGTAGATCGCCCTGAAGACCTTGTGGCGATCGTAACCCACGACAGACCCATCACGCTTGGTGACGGTTGAGGGATGGTGCCCGTTGCCTCGGGCGAGAGAGCGGCGCCCATGAGGGACGCGCGCAGACGACGCAGCAACAGCATGTTGCATCTTCCGACTCCTGTTCTAGTTGCACACCGGTTTAGCCCGAGACGGACCGGCTCTTCTCACGAATCTCGCCGCTGGCAGGATCGACGAGCAGGGACGCTTCTTCGTCGCCCGGTGGCCAGTGGAAAATCCTCAACCACAACGGAACGCCGGTGAAAGTCCCCTGGATGGAGAGATTCGGCCCGTCCAAGTCCCCAGTATAATGCACGGGGTTATTCCACACAACCCCCTCCACTGAGGAAAATGTAGCCAACATTGTGTCGATGTCCAGGGCGAAACCGGGAAACAGAAAAGAACCGTCCTGTTCCCCGCCGACAACCTCGTTAGCGGTGGGATACACGGCGATCTGCCAACCCTCGAACTCGTTCTCGGGATGCTCTGGTTCGAGGAACCGATAGCCCAGCGGGCCCATGATGTTGAGCGGCTCCATGCACTCGATGACGACCTCCATTAAAGCCTTCATCCACTGGGGGTGCTCAACGGTCGCGACTTCGACATCCATGAAATCTCCTAGCTCTCCTTCAGATAGTACATCACTTCCAAGGCGCCGGGCAACGGCGGTTCCAGATCGGCTGGGATCTGCTTGCGGCCCTTCAACGGTTTGAGGTTTGCACAGTTGCGAACGGCCCAGCGTTTGATGACTTTCTTCGCCTCGATCCGAGTCTGAAAATGTTTTGCTACCTCGTCCACGTGCTTCAACTGCACGTGCGCCCGGTGGCATTTCCAGTCGACCCACTTGAAGGTGTAGCCGAACTTTGCCAGCCGCTTCAAGGCAGCTTCCTCGAAGCTCGGCAGTAAGAGCCACACGCACTGCCGCGAGAAAGCGAACATCTTCGTCAGCACCTTCTGGGCGGCCTCGATGCTGTTGAGATGCTCAAGGAAGTTCCAGGCCAGATAGACGTCGGCCCGCTCCCAAGAGAAACCCATCTGCACGTCGGCGCTGACAAACTGGAAGCCCCGCTTCTCGACCGGCCGACGATACGCCGCCACACGCTCCACCGCCATACACTCTTCAGGCTTGGCCCGAGGAAGCCCGCGGCTCGGTCCCCGTTTTATCGCCGCCGCCAAGGCACCTGCGTTCTTGGCGCCCAAGTCCACGTACTTGATCATTCGTCGGTCTTTCCTGCCGTCGCACTGGCTTGAATCGAGAGCCCTACGTGGTGCATCGCCGTTGTGGGACAGACGCTCACCAACACTTCTTCCACGTAGAAGCCGTACTTCTGCATACGATCTCGTACACCGTTGGTCACGTCTTCGTCAACAGTAGCTTCGACAAGATAGTCTCCCAGCTCCGCCAGCGTGTTCTGATTGACCATGTAGCGCAGCTCGGGGATGGCCTGCGTCTGGACCATCTCGTCCAGGTCGTGGCACTTCAACGAGGCCCGCAACGGAGCCCGGACGTAGCCTACCACGGTGGCGTCGACGGTGACGGCCTGGCCGTCCTTGGTCATGGCCGGCTTCTCGACGATGTCCAGCGGGTAGGGCACGACCATCCAGGAGTGAATGTCCGTGAGCTGCGGGACGTACCAGTAGAAACCCGCCTTGAACGCCTGCGGTTTGGGGACGGGACCCCGCAGCCAGTAGAACCGACTCCACCACTCTTTCCGCCAGAACATGAAGAACGACGTCGTCCTCAGCTTCACGACGCGCTCGATAGGGGTGACCTTGATCGGATGAGGAAACCACTTGGCCAGGTAACGAAGCAGCTCCGACAGCCAACTGAACGCGCCTTCAATGGTCATCGCTGCGGCCTCCTTTTGTTGAATCTACGCTGCACGCTCTGGATCAACATCTCCCCCGCCTTCGTCAGGCCCTTGCACCTCTTCCGCTCGTTGCCAAACAACCTTAGGGCATGATACTCACAATGCCACTCACCTTCCGGACGCTTGATCCACACCACGTCACCGTCTTCGTAGATGATTTCGTCGTCGTCGGGCAGAACGCGATCCGGATCGTAGTAATCCTCGACCGGGTAGGAGTTCATGAACTTGCCGACGCGGACCGTACCGATCATCTGAAAACCAGGTCCCGTGCGACGATAGACGACATACCACTGGTAGTCGCACAGGGGCTCGATCCTTCCGCCCTCGATCTCCCTGACGAAGTCCCCCTCGGTCCAGGCCATGTCGTACTCGAACTCAATCTGGACCATGGGCCGCGCTGCCGGCCGCGGCGGTGCCAGGTGGGGCGTGGGCGCCGGCTTCGGTGCCTTATGCAAAGGCATCGGAACGACAGACAACAACATCGCGGCAATCCAGGTGACGTCCATGTTCACCTCCTCACGCCGCCGCTGCCTCCAACTCTTCGACCACGGTCGGAGCCGAATCCGCCAGGCGACCGGCGGCGTTCACGCCGCGATCGTCCCAGTAGACGTCGGCCAACACCTTGTCGGAAGCATCGTCCGGTTGGTCGGGGTTGTGGTTGACGAAGTCATACGGGATCTCGTTCTCCTTGAGCCACTTCTTCACCATCCCCGTGTCGCCGCGGACGGTGAAGACGATGACCCGGGCACCGATGCTCTTGAACTTCGTCAGCCACTTCTTGGCGCCGGGGCGAGGAGGGCCGATCGACTTGGGATCGAAAGGCTCCTCTTTCACCGCAATCGTGCCGTCCAGGTCGACGGCCACGGTGGGAATGTGTTCGTCGTCGGCCGCGAGCTTCTGGAGAACCTCAAAAGCGGTTTTGAGGAGTTCCTCGTCCGGCGTCTCTGCCGCCTGCCGCTCCTTCTCCGCCGCGTCGTCCTCCCCCGCCCGCCGCAGCACTTCACTGACCTCGTCGTCGGAGAGGACCTGGCGGATCTTCATGCCGCCGCCGATAAGCCACTCACCGCCCTGCATCCTCGGGGCCTTCTTCCGGTAGTGCCCACCCTCCGGCACCTGGTCGCGGACATCGCCGGTCGGGCTCGCATCGGCGACTGCTTGCCAGTCGACATCGTCGGGCAGCTCGACCTCGGCCCATACCCGGCCGGGCTGAATCCGATCCCGCTTCGACCGCAGATGCGGAGCGGACGGCAGCGCTCCCGCGTGCCAGCCGGGCCTCGGGGCAAAGCCCTCGGTGGGGATGTTCTCCGCCTCGACCCACTCCTCCCGGGGCACCGGGTTCGTCTTGTCGATGAACAGCGGGAACAGCTCCCCGGGCCGCGTCGGTAGGGTGCGGAAGAGCTTGTAGGCCTGGACCGTGTCTTCCGCCGCCTTGGCGAAGGCGCCGTCCTCGATGGCCTTTTTGGTGTTGCCGTACTCCAGCCACCACTTGAGCTGGGGCACGGTTAGCGGGAAGATGCTCCCCAGGCCCTTCCAGCCACGCTCGTAGTTGGCCAGGTAGACCTTGCGAGCCTGGGCCTCGGTAGTTGTCCCCAGGACCACCTTGTGCTCGTCGAACTTGCCGCTGCCGGGGTCGACCTGGTTGACGACGAAGACCAGCTCACTGTGGCGATCGGGGCCGAGAAAGACGTCCACCTGGTCGCCGTCCTTGCCCTCGCTACGGGAGAAGTACCCGTAGTCGTGCTGCATCTCGATCTCCCAGCCGTCGCCGGATCGGATGGAGCCCTTGGGGTTCTCGATGACGATGGTGAGCCCCTGCCAGGAATACTTCCCCTTGCGGTAGTTGCCGGCCTCGGCTTGGGCCTCAGAGGGATTGGTGTCAGTCGCCTGCCTGGCCTCGGTTAGGGTGGCCGCCAGCTTGGTAAGCCCGGCAAACTCTCCCCCCAGCTCCGCCAGAGTCAGGCCCTTCGGGAGCAACAAATCGGCGACTTTCTCGTTCATTTTCCACCCTTGACGATGTCCCCCATGAGGGATATACTTCTTAGATCGGATGCGGTCGTGACCGGAGGCTACTGTAGGAAGGAGTCCATGATGTTGGTTCTTTCGAGGAAGAAGAACGAGAGCATCGTTATCAACGACGACATCACCGTGGTCGTTGTTGAGATCCGAGGCGACAAAGTACGCCTTGGCATCGAGGCACCAAAGGAGGTGCCTGTCCACCGACGTGAGGTCTTCGATGCGATCAAGCGCAACGAAGACGTGACTACCTAGCTCGTCTCTCCCTTGTGACTTTCGTTCCGTCCGAGGACACTTTTCCTCCGTACCGCGACCGTGATATGGAAATCGAATTGGCCGTCCTTGGGCAACGACGTGAGTCCGTACGAGCGACGAAGCCGTTGGAGATCTGGGGAGTGCACCCTCAGCATCCAACACTTCGACATTTCGGGCCAACCATGAGGCGTGACCTCGACCAAACCGCCGAGCCGATAACGGAACCGCTTGCCGCGCTCTGAGATTCGGTCAGGTCCGCCAATCCGGGCAAGCTCCTCCGGTCGCATGACCGAGATGTGAGCTTCGAGCTGCTCCCCAGGGCCCGAGGGGGGCAGCTCCACGCCCGCTTCGTCCATCGCCGCGAAGACGCCGCGGACCAGGGCATTGGGGACACCGAGCATGATCCAGTCCCCGTTCTCTCCCTGCTTGTGGAAGAGCATGCCGCTGAGCACGTACGCCGGCCTCGGTGGATCTGCCGCCTGCTTGGTGAGCAGCCGGTAACCCAGCTCGTAGAACCAGCGGACGGCCGGAGACGGCACGTCGGTGACGGAGATCAAGGTCACGGCGTTACTCCCGACTGGGCCATCGTGTAGATCAACCAGAAGACCAGGAAGCCGACCCAGGTCAGCAGCACCGGCAGAGCCTGGATGAGGACCTCCCGCCATCCGCGCCTGCCTTCCCCGGCGGCCTCGTTAAGTGTTCGCAGTTCGTTCTCCGCCACCGTCATCCGCGTGGCAAAGCCCGTGTGGCCGTTGCCCTCGATGACGCGACACAGCCGCTTCACCGTCTCGGTCAGGGCATCGACCTTCGTGCCCACCAGGCTCCGCTCCGACTCGGCAAGCTGCGTGAGCTTGGTGATAGAGATGTCATGCTGCTGGACAAGCGTCCGCAGTCCTTCGCAGGTGGCATGAAACGAGTTGCGGTGGCCTTTGCAGTTTTCCGCGATGTAGTCCTTCATTTCATCGCGGAGCTTCACAACGGCGTGCTCGATCAGCTCTTGAACCTCTGCCTTAGTCACCTCCGGCATCGCAGCCTCCATTCTTTTCGGCACCCATTCTAAGCCAGAGCCCCACCAGGCCACTGCACATCAACAAGGAGATCATCAGCGCGATGAACTCGGCGGTAGGATCGCCGGTGTGCTGGTGAACCACGCAGTGAACCAGAGTGACCGTTCGACGAATCGCCATCAAGAAGAAGGCCGTGCTCATCGGCCACCAGCACCAGATCCAGGCGCGGTAGTTGCAGTACCTGGCCAACGAGCGGCGGACGCAGAGGCCCAAGGAGATGATGGCATTGGCCCACTGGAGCGTAGTAGACAGGACCAGTGCGAGCAATCCGACATCCATGTCTCGGACTCCTTGGAGGAGTGACTTCCCGAGATCCCCTACCTCGGGTCCTCGGTTCCGACTTGCGGCCGGAACAACACGACAGCCGAGCGGGTGTGCTGCCGTCCCGCCTGTCACTCGGCCTTTCCGCCATGTGACGTACCAGGCCCGACGAAACATCCTAGTTACGCCGGGACACCTAACCTGCCGACACCCGCGGCAAAGTCACTGCATCAAGGATACCGGATACGGAGGCTCAACGTCGAGAGGATTTCGCGACTCTGGCGCCGGTGAACTCCTGGGCCCGATGGAAACGGGCCGGGCAGTCACAACGGGCCGTCAGCTCGGCCAGGGCTTTGCGGACCGATTCGTCTGCATGCCCCCAGATCGGGCCCACCTGCCCACCGGACAACTGGCACTCGGCGTACACACATCGTTGCCGCCTGCCGGCGGAGTTCTTCGCCGAGGTGAAATGGATCGTCGCCTCCGCGGTCTTTCGTTTGCTGGTTCGCTTGCGTCCACGCATGGCTGGTCCATGAAAAAAGGCTGGACGAGCGTCCGAACTCGACCAGCCCCCGGTGCGCCTCCAACAGGAGACTCTCTTATTGTAAGTGGCATTTGGCGGTAAAGCCAGCCACTCACACGGGTTATCGGCCGGTCCACCGGCCGGCTAGTCGTCCTCTCTTTGCTTCAACTTCGACATACGCCTGGGTTTACGAGCAGCCAGGCTGTCGAGAAATTGCTCCTTCTTCTTTTTGTCGGGTTCCTTCGGCGGTTTAGACGTCAACGGGATTGGCTTGGTGGAGGGGTCCACCGGGGTCAGGGCCAGCGACTGGCCGGTACTCTGCTCGAAAGCCGCCAGGAACTGCTTGGCCTCCGCGGAGAGCGGGGCGCCGACCGAGTGGTAGGCCACCAGCTCGGCCTGGATCTTCTTGGCCAGGGCGGCCAGGGAATCCGGGTGCATCTTCCCGAGCGGAGTCTGAAGCTCCTGGGCGCCGGCAGCGACCATGCCGGTAACCGGCGGGATCGCCGCACCAGGCTCAGACCAAGCGGGCGTCGGCGACAAGTTCACCGTTGGAGCCGGTCCCGGCACCGGGGTCGTCGGCCCCGGATTGGGATGCTCGTGCGGCACCTTCTGGGGCTTGACGTGCTTGGGAACCTTCTTGGCGATCACAGACGGGTTGACCGGCTTGGAGATGTAGCCGGCTTTCTGGGCCTGGGCCTCAGTGGTCGGCGCGGCCGCGCAGGCCTCGGTGAGATGCTCCGGCCTAATCCCTAACTTGTGTAACGCCTGGGCCGTTTCCCACAGTGCGTTGGCTACCTTTTCGTTGTTGGGCGAGATGTTGTGGTCGTCCGCTAGCTTCTGGAGGAAGAGGCTCTTGGTCAACTCCGTGATCGAGTGAACGGCACCGGCCAACATCGCCATCGTCTCCTCTCCGAACTTGTCCAAGCCGTTATTGACCGCAGACATTGCCATCGCGCAGTCCTTGGAGGGAGCAGCGATGATCTCCTTGCTTTTGAAGGGCAGTTTCATTTTGGGAGTCTCGAACTTGCCCATCAGCTCTTGGTGGAGCTTCTCCTGCTCGGCGAGGTAGGCAGCCTCCTGCTGTATCAGCTTCATCTCGTCCTCGAAGTTGAGCCCGGCCGACTCCGCCGCGGCCGTAGCCGAGACGATGCCGCCGGCCTTGAGGATTTCCAGGATGGCGTCCGTCCCGGGGATCACGCCGCCCGGCTTGGGCGGCAAGGCCAGTTGGTTCTTCGAGGCCCAGCCCAGCGTCGACTGGGAGAGGTTCGTCTGGGGCAAACGGTTGTGCTCTCCGGGGCAGAGCCGCATGAACTGGTCGACCTTGACCACCAGCTCCTTTTCGAGCTTGGGGATCTCTGCCGCGGAGAACATGTCCCCCGCAGCCTTCCGCTGCTCGATGAGCTTGTAGATGTTGCCTATCGACTTCAGCAGGGATTTCTTCCGCCCTTCCTTCTGCGAGGCCGTCATCTCCACGACCTCCTTGGGCTCCTTGCCCTGGCGGCGGCGAAGGACTTCGGCCGCGTAGGCTCCGGCCCACTCCTGGGAGACCTGGCAACCGCAGGGATTCATCCGGTAGACAAGACGCAGCGCCTGCGTCTGCTGGCCGGGAACCGGAGGCGTGACGGGGTCCTGGTTGAACTTGGGCTTCTTCTGCCCCACGGCCGTCACGGTCGGCGAGCCCAGCGGCACCTTCTCCTGACCCTCGCGCAATCCATTGACCACCGACTGGCAGTTGGGGCAGCGGATCTGCGGCTCCTTCCAGGTGTGCATCGCATCGTTGACGTCCTGACTGGGAGGATTCTCGATGTTCGAGGGCACGTTAATCGGTGGTTGGTTCGTGTCCATGATTGCCGGCTGCTGGACGTACGCGATTGGTCCCGATTTTCCCAGCTCATAAAGCGGCACCGGGGGCGGCAATAGTTGAGCATTGAATCCCATGCTCGGCCCGAGCCAGCCTTTGAGCTTATCCAGTGTTGCCATCCGGTCGTTCCTTGGGGAAGAGCTGCTTGAGCACCGTGCCCTCCGACAGGTCGGCCTTCAACTTCGTCTTGTCGTCCGCGTGGTACTGGTCGACGCGGGCCAGACAGCGTGTCAACGCCGCCTCGAACCGCTCGCGGCTGGTCACCGACATGCTCTCCAACTCCTCGACAACCGCCATGAGCATCGCCGCCGTGTGCTTGTTGAAGTCCTCCTGCGTAGGACCTCCTTGGACCTCGACCGACTGGGCTGCCATGCCGGTACCGGCCAGCACCTGGCTAGCCTGGGCCGCTTCGACAAGCGACAAGGCCTCGTGGGGGTAGACGTAGCAGCTCAGGAATCTCCGCTCGTCGCTGAGCATCCGCGTGGCGACGAGGCAGGGAAACTGACGCGGCCCACTACCCCACTCGACCATGTTGGGGTGGACGTTGTGCTGCTGGGCCATGCTGAGCTGGTACGTCTGCCAGTCAGCCGGCGTCTTTACGAGTGCCATACCCGGCATGAAGCCTCCTCCCATTCTTCATCCCCCAGATCGCAATCGCGGTCCGGGAGTTGACGCCGAGCTTCTTGCGAAGCCGTTTCGCGTACGTCTTGATCGTCTCGTAGGTCAAGCCGAGACCCTCAGCGATCTCACGGTACGTCATTCCTTCGACGACACCGCAAACGATCTGGCGTTCGCGCTGGGACAGCTCGACCATTCCGTCCTCATTTCTTCTCGGCCGCCGCAGCTTCCTGGCGGAGCTTCTTTTCGTGAGCCGCGGCCAGCTTGGCGGCCGTCTTCTGCCGAGAACTGGGCAGCCACAGCTTGTAATCCTCAGGATACGCCGTCGTTGCCAACCAGTCCGGCCACATCCGCTGCTGTTCCGCCCGGAAAGCCTGGAGATCCTTGCCGCAGACATCGACCGCGGTGCTGGGGAACCTGTAGAAGGAAAGCCAGCCCTCGACCTCCTCGGCCTTACTCTCCTGGCACAACTGCGCCCGGGTCAGCGTCCCCGGCAGCTTGCTCCCCAGGCGGCGATGCAGCTCCTCTCCACGATAATTGTCACCGTTGGAGCCGGCAAGGAAATACCCCGCACAATCGCCGATCAAGTCGTACTCCATGCCCATCTTCGTGAGCACCTGGATCGACCAGGGACCGCCAGCCCTCACGTCGAGCACCGGCAAGGCCGCCCGGGGAAACAGCAGCGAGCCCAGAGCACACCGCTCGTGAGGCTGGCCGGCCGGCTGGGCGTAGTCGGTCACGAACAGCTCGTCGCTGTCGTAGAAGTAGTACAGCGACTGCGCCAGCAAGCAGGGGCCATGGGGGCCGGCACGGTTAAGCTGGAAGTTGAAACGATCGGGGTGGGACAGGTTGTCGTCGTCCCAACATGCAATCCAGTCGCACCAGGCCCAACCGAGAGCCAGGACGAAAGCCTCGGTCGGCGTCTGGAAATCGACCAGCCTGACCTCGACGAACTCCGAGGGCACGACCTCGACGCTGTTGAGAAGCCGGCGGTCGTTGAGGAACGTGCGGATCTGCTCCGCGTAGCCGGGTTCCTTGACGACGATCCACAACCGCCGCTCGGAATACTCCTGCTCCAGGAAATTGACGATCGCCCGCTGGAGCAGGCCCCAGCGGGACGAGTGCGATACGCAGATCGCACCGATGGTAACGGGTTCGTTCAACACTCTGCCTCCTGTCTAGGAGCCGAAGGCCGCCAGGGTGAAAGCCATTTCCCACCCGCGAGCGTCTCGCAAGTTGATAGCCTCCAACTGATTGATGCTAACCAGGCCAACCGTATGACCCAAACGAAGATCTTTACCGTCCGCCAGCCCCCCAGCCTGCGACTCCCATAAACCGTGCGTCACAGCCAGGCAGGCATCGTAGACCGAGCAGCCGCGGATGAGACGGGCACCGTCCGCCTGGGCCTGGACGATGTACTTGCCGCTCACGGTGACTGCGGCCGGGTGACCCTCCGGATGGACAGCGTACAGCACCTTGGCGATCGTGTCACGATCAAGGAACGGGAAAGCGGGATTCACGAGCAAATAGTGGCTCGCGTGGCCGTCGTCGCTGGCCCGCAAGTAGGCCGCGATCTCGTCGGCCAGCGGGGCGTGCTCATCGCGAGCGATAGGAAAGTAGACACGCACCCGGTCGTCCACGGCGACGGCGTCTCGGAGAGCCGGGGTCTCGTCGGGATGGCTGACTTCCTTGTCCACCAGCACGGCAATTCGGTCGATCTCGCGGAAGTCTTCGAGCTTCCGCACGGCCAGCTCCAAGGAGGAGCTGTCACCCAGCCAATCAAGGATCGGCGGGTCTGCTGGGACAATAGCCACTATATCCATTTCAGAACAAATCCTCCGCGTCAAGGTACACTCGGACGTCGTCCGGCAACTCAAGCCGAACAGTGTGGAAGTTGGCGATTCGTTGCCGCATGCTCCGGTTCTTCAACCGCCGGCAGCTCGGCGTCACAGCGGCATAGGGAGGCAGTTCGAGATACTCGAACACCTGACCCATGACCTCGTGATAGTTGAGGAACAACTCGCGGTAGTGAATCTCCAGCCGATCATCACAATACTGCCGAACCCGCTCCTCGAAGGCCACGTGCCAACGCACGAACGGCACGAGCTTGGAGGGTTCGAGATCGACCGGCAGCGGAGAGTTCAATGGTTGCCGGTCGTCGATGTCCTGCTGGAAGACCCCGGTCTGGAGTGCTTGCTTCCAAGAGACGTAGCAAGCCACGGGGTTGCGCAGGACCAAGATGGTACAGAAGTCCCCCTCCAGGCTACGCTCATGCAGGAACTCCCACAGATCGTTGGCCTTCAGGTGGGGGAACAGAACTTTGACGCCGATTGCCTCCTCGCCGTTCAGCGGGCTGTCGAAGACTCGGGCGCTTAGGTATTGCTCGGGGTTGACCTCGCCGGGGATGCAGTGCTCCGGCATGGCCGCCTTAAAAGGCGCCCCGAAATACTCCTCATGGGTCTCGCGGCGGACATCCTCCTCGTGATGTAGCAAGTCTCCATGGCATGTCGCCTTAGGGTGAGATCGTACGGACGTCTGGATGACGCTCGCTCCGCATCGTACTTGACCTGTTACCACGAAGTTGAGGATGTCCTTGCTTCTCTGGGAAGACATGGACAGTTCCTCGTCACACACGTCTTTTGTCGAGTTCAACGTAGGGTCACAGACCCTACCACATCCTCTTCCGGAGGACGTTCCAGCGTGCGGACGTTGAAGTGCCCGACCGCCACCTTCACGTACTCCAGCACGTCGTCCGTAACATTCGGGCAACGCGCCCCGTGAAACACGGGGCCAGCATACTCGCCCAGGAACTCCTCTCGACTCTTGACGTTGAGGCCGTGGTAAATGGCCACATGGAGACAGGGCCCGGGAAACCAGTCCGGGCCGTTATCAAGGATGACGCGCCGCTCGCCGAACTGCTCGACGAACTGCTTGTCTTCGCCAGGCGCTCCGTTCTCCGGAAAGAACGGAGAGTCCGCGGCGGACCACAACACCGTACTGGCGTGGCCCAGGCTTTCCACCGGAACGCAGATCACCGTGTTCCGGATGTCGACACGAACCTGGTGGGAGAGCAACACACAGCAACCCTCGACACGGTGGGCCATCTGGAAGGCCACGCGATGAGGATGGCTATGATCATCGTCGTCGATCGACAGCAGCCAATCGCCCTTCGCCTCCCGGATAGCACGATTCCGTAGACCACCGATGGTCGGGTAGTCGTCCCGGGGGACGAGGAACTCGCGTACCAGAGGATGATCGTGGGTCGTCACACGACGGCCCGACGAGTTGACGATGACGATTTCTTTGCGGCTGTAGGTCTGGCGAACAAACTGGTTCACCGTGGTTCGTGCAATCACGAGCCTTCGCGGATCGGCTAGTACCAAAAGACCGGTGACCAAAGGACAAGGCTGCCCGCGGTGGGTAGTCGCCTCGGCGTTGGTCTCCTGGTTCTCATCCGACTGACCGGGCTTGTCCCCAACATCGTCTAAGGTCGGAGGGACCAGGGTAGGCATCAGACAGTTTACTCCTGGGGTCGTTGTTCGAGTTTAGTCGACTGACCGGCCTTTACAGGCTGGACAGCAGCGAGGCAAAGGAAACGCTGAAGGCCTCCGCGAAGGGAGACGGCTTCGGCTCCACCTGTGCCACCGGTCGCTTGCCTACCTCCATGCCCAGCCATTGCGGCCGGTTGCTGACGTCGAGATCACCCGGGCCCAACGGCCACGGAGGCGCCGCATGCGCAGCACGAGACGGCTTCCAGTGCGGATCAGGCTCACTGAAGACCAGATGGCTGCTAGTGGGCGTCATGTAGAGCTTCTCGATGTCGAGGACATCCTTGTACTCAATACGCTCTCGCTCCCTGTGGCGACACCGCGGACAGACGTCCGTCGAAGTGTCGACCTTCTCGTGCAGCACCCAGTTTCTGGTGAAACCCATCGGCTCGCCCGCCTCGTGGGTCAGGCAGCGATGGTAGAAGCCGCACTTCTTGCAACGCATGAAGGCGATCTTCAATTCCTCCAGCGACCGGGTGAACTTCACGGGCAAGAGCCCTCCCATGAAGATGCGGTCGACCTGGAGCCGGCGGTCGCGCTGGCAAGCCATCAACTGGAGCGGGAACCGCCTTCCCTGGGCGTCGAACAACGCGGGAAAGGCATCGCAGTTGCGATTCTCCTCGTAGCGCAGCTCGGGGAGAAAACCCTTTGGGGAGCACACGCACACTGACTGGGCGAACGCCTGGCGATCGTGAGGGATAAGGAACTGCGCACCGACCCACGGCTGCGACCGCAAGGGCCGGTAGACGAGCAGCTCATCAACCAGGGACACCTGCCCGTCGTCCTGGTGAAGGACCGAGGTGCCCGGGGGAGTAAAGTCGGTCTCGACAGTGAGTCGAGATGTACCCTTGCCAAAGCTCTTCTCCGTATCGGGGGACGGAGAAAACGGCAAGGCCTTCTTCTCTGTTGCAGCGGCGTCGACTGCCACCGCAGAAGCACCCAGGCCCAGCGGGATCGCCAGGCCGCCAAGGCACTTCGTAAGGAAACCACGTCGGGAGTCTCCCATCAGTACCTCCATTCGAGAAAGGCGTACACCGGGGAAGGCAACCTAAAGCTACCTACCTGCTGGAGAATCTAACACAGGAGGGGATCAATTACAAGCCGAGCTGACAAGCTAGGCAGATTTTCCCATCCCCAGTGCTAGCATGATATTAAGCTGCGCAAAAGACAAGGCCAGGGCTGGGCGACCCTGGCCTTGTCTACCGTCCGAGTGGAAGCGGGAAAGTGACCGGCTCTCCCCGATACCACCATTGCACGAATAGGGGCCGGCGGAGGGAATCGAACCCCCAACCTTCTCCGCCCGTAGGCTGAGACGCTCTGTCACTGAGCTACGCCGGCGCGACACCGACCCCTTGAAAAGCCGCGGGGCGGTTCGATCCCGCCCATTTCCGCCCTGGTTGTCTCCGGCGAGCAGGAGGGCAACGGCCCAGTGCTGCGTCGGACGCTAAGAGCGACGTCCTCGCTTAGACGACGCGGCTCGGCCACCGGCCGGTAGGACCTCCGGTCGGCGTCCAGTGCATCTGACAATCAACCCTGATTGTAGCGGTAGACTTGTTGCAAGTCAAGCGCCGGCCAGCTTCTTCCGCTGCACCGTCCACTCGGGATGCTGGAGAGTCCACTCGATGACCCGAGAGAGGGTCTGCTCGAAGGTGAACGGGGGCGTCCAGCCGAGACTGGCCAGCTTGGAGCCGTCCAGGGCATAGCGGCGATCGTAACCAGGACGGACCTGGTCCCCCCTCACATGCCTGGTATAGAGAGGCTTGCCCATCTGATCGGCCACCTTGCCAGCCAGGTCGAGGACGTTCAGCTCCGTCTCCCCCACGATGTTGAAGCGGCCGGGACACGAAGCTCCCTCGCCCTGCCGGTACATCGGGGGATCGACCTCCTCCAGGATGAACCGCAGGGCGTCGGCCATGTTCTTGGCGTCCAACCAGACCCGCTTGGCAATCCGTTCCGGCGAGTCGCCGTGGATCTCTACCGTCTCGCCGTGGAGGATCTTCTGGATCACCTTGGGCAGGAACTTCTCGGGGTCCTGGCGCTCACCGATCACGTTCATGGTGTTGGTGATCATGATCGGCATGTCGTAGGTCCGCCAGTAGGCGATGCACAACGCTTCCTGGGCCGCCTTGGAGGCCGAGTAGGGGTTGCTGGGCATGATCGTGGCCCACTCGGGATGCCCGGGACCGTCCCAGCCGGCATCGCCGTAGACCTCGTCGGTGGAGATGTGGAGGAACTTGAACGGCAGCATGTTCGGCAAGCTGTAGTTCGGCCCCCTGAACAACTCCAGCATGTTGAGGATGAGCTGCGTGTTGTTCAGCCAACATCGAGCCGGGTCGGTGATCGAACGGGTCACGTGGGAGTCGCTGGCCAGGTTGAGGACGTAATCGAACTGATCGACCAGGGCACGCTCCTCCACAACTTCGTAGAGCAGGTTGCCCCACACGTCGGAGAACGGCACCGTCATATCAGCCTTGTGCAGCTTCAGGCGACCCTTCGCCTCGTAGGCTTGCAGCTCGGGACTGATCCGCGTGCGGTCTCCCTTGTGGAGAGGATGCCAGGAGTCGACCCCCACGACGATCCAATCCGTTCGATCGAGAATCCACTGGGCCACGTGGTGGCCGATAAACCCACCGATACCGGTGAGCAAGAGTCGAGGAGTTCGGGTGTTCATCTCAAAACCGCTTTTGAAGTTTAGGCATCGGGAATAACGGGCGCCGGGGTGCCGGCTTGCATGTACTTCCGGCTCTTGACGCCCACGTACTGGTCCCACAAGGAACCAAAGTCGATCAGCGTGTGACGCTGGCCCGCCTTGGCGTACAGCTCGTGCAGGATGATCTCGGCCGGCATCGAGGCCGACACGGAGACCACGGCGGGTTCGTCGATGGAGTCGAGGGCAGCCAGGGTCTCCCGCACGATCTTCCGCCTGGCCAGGAAAGCGTTCTTCGGGGGAACGTCAACGAACTGGGCGTAGGGGACCAGCTTGTTGATACGCTTGAGATGGTCCGGCCCCACGATCACCACCTTCCGCTCTTGCAGAGCCTGGATCAGGCGGCCGAGCTTACCGTTGCCAGCCGCCTTGTGGAAGACGTCCGCGTTGATCCAGTTGAAGGTCAGCTTGTTGGAGGCCAGCCACTTTTCGATCCGCTGCCCAAGCAGCCGCGTGGCGAATGGCTGCATCCCCATCAGGTAGGAAGGCTGCGAGCGGAGCACGGCCTGCAACTCCTCTCCCATCTCGGGAAAGAAAGCATGCCCGTCGCAGTTGGCACCCCGCACCGTACCCAGCACTGCCCGCCACTCGCCGTCTCCCCAGCGGGAAAAGGTGAAGGGCTTCCCCTCTCGAATATCCTTCGAGAGCTGTCTAAGGCTGAAATCTCTGGGTCGGATCACGAGGCTCTTCCTTGGGCATCAGATCGAGCTTGAAGAGATCCTGGCCGGGCAGGATCTTGGGTTCCGTACCGGTAGCTCTCCGCTTCTGCTTGCAGACGTCGCAGTCGCAGATTCGCCAGTCGTGGCCGTCGTTGGGGTAGCGGATGCGCTGGCTCACCACAGGTTCATTTGAATGACCGGGGGAATAAACGTAAGGGCCAGGTAGTTGACTCCAAGCTGGAGCACCTGGCTGACGATCAGCACCCACCAGAACCGAACGTACTCCGGCGGAGGCGTCCACCGGGTGTAGTACGGCTCGTTGGGCGGAGGATGCCCGATGCCCACCAGCTCGCAGTACCGGCTCGCGATAGCCAGCCGGCCGAAGAGGAAGTGGTAAAGGGCGATCACGAGAATCGCCACCCAGTTCCCCGTCAGCAACCAGAAGAACGCCTGGTAGATGATCGTGTGGAGCAAGGCGGCGAACCAACTGTTCGTCTTGTTCAGACGCATCCAGTCGTTCTGAAGCAAGAACTCAGGGACGAGATGGCAAAGTAGTTGACCCATTATAGGCCTCCGTTCCTACGAGTAGTCCAGCCGCCGTCGTTGCTAGGGTCGCCTTTCCGCCGACCCGTTTTGCGGCCAGGACGGTTTGTGTACTCCGTCGTCAGGTTGCTCCGCTGGCAGTTCAATGGGTTGCCATCTCTGAAGTAGATGTGAGTGCCGGGGCGGGTGCCCAGGACCTCGCGATGCAGGCGGAGAACAACCCAGCGGAAACCGCTGTCCTCCTCACTCCAGATTCTCTCCTTACAGACAACGTAGCCTTGGGACCAGCGCCATGACCTCGCGGCCAAATAGGCATCCTCCTTGGAAACCAGCGCCTCCCTACCATCAGGAAGCGGTATCCGTACCGCCGCCATCGCTCTTGATCCTGTCCACAAGAAAGCCGAACACCAGCGCCACGGCGACGATGATTCCCAAACTGCGGCCGTCGATCCACCACTTCCCCGTGACCAGCCACAGGGCCAGCAGGTCCTCGACGAGCCCGGCCAGGACCATCACACCGACGATCTTGGCGTACTTCCATGCGCGCCGCACCATTGGCCTGCTCTCTGTTCATGGGATTCCGTTCCTGGTGAGGCTGTATTGTCCGCCAAATCAGCCGGCGAGGCAACGCCGATCGACCTCCGCTTTGGTCTTGGCTAGTGCGTCCTCTGGAGTTCTGCCCTCCTTGTTGAAGCCAACGATCTTGCTGTCTTTCTCCTGCTTCGCCCAGCCGCACCACGGCGTTGGATAGGCGGGCGAGCAGGCCATGCGGAAGACGTGGACCTTCCAGCCACGATACTCAATCTTCTGGGAGTTCGGCAGCGAGTTCAAAAATCTTCTCCTTCAGATTCTTCAACTTCCGGGGGACGATCTCCGCCATGGGGGCGCCGATGTCGAGATGACCCTGAAAAGCCGTCTCCAACTGGGCTTCGCCGAGGAAGATCCACTTGTGGAGCGTACCCTCGCAGTTCGGCTTGGGGACGACTCCCTGCTGACAAGCCTCCAGGTACTTCAGGGTTAGCTTGAAAAGTTCGGAGCAGGCCTTAGCCCGCCTGTCTCTTCTTGCCACGACCTCCTCCGGCGGAAGGTGACGTTCGTCCACGCTTCTTCTCCCTCTGAAGGGCTCGGATGAGCCAGTCGAGATCCTCGAACTTGAACAGCAGCATGTGAACTCGCTCCCGAGAGAGCGGCTTCAACGCCGTGTCGTACCGCGAGGTCGGAGCAGCGACGAAGACATCCCCGCTACTCTTTTCCCTCCCCACTTCCAGGCCCGCCATCGACGATACTCCTTTTGATCTTGTCGCTCAGGTCATCCGTGACCGGTAACGTCCGGTCAGTAGTCTTGCTGTTCGACCGTTGCAGGTCGTCAGCGTCAAAGTCGCAGCGTGCCAGGGCCGCCGTGTGCCCGATACACTGCCCGGCCGTCCGCTTGGCCGGTGTCTCCTTGCCCGCCTGCATATCACGGCGGATCTCATTGAGGTCGGCACCGCTGCCATAGAGGACCGGGATCTCCTGCTCGATGAAGTCGACCTTGTCGTCCTTGTCGAGGAAGATGGTGATCCGGCCCGTCATGGCGTCACAGCAGACCTCGCCGTGGCTGATGCGGATCGCCGAAGGGTTGAAGCCCCAGCAGTAGCCCAGAATGAGGTTGCTGTACGGCGTGCCCTTCAGCTCGGGGAGGATCTTCGTCACCGTGTAGCCGCTGCTATGGGCCTGGCGGCTCTTGGGCCGCTCGAAGTGGGCGCCGTTGTGCTGGTTGCGGTAGTGGTCGATGTCCCCGGTGGCCTTGCAGTGGGCGATCATCTCGGAGAGGTCGATCTCCGCGCCCGGGGGGATCTCGTAGGCGTAGAACTCGACCAGGGAGTCCGGGGGCTTGGCCTGGACATTCTCCACAGGATGCTTGCCGAGGAACTTCGACGGGTCGAACGGCGTAGACCGTCTATGGCCGTAGACCTGCTTCTCAACTTCCGGGGGCATCCGGCAACCGTTCTCGGCGGTCACCTGTTGCCCTAGATCATGGGCGGCGGCGTGGGCCATCGACGTCGACTCGCCGGCATGGGTCTGCTCGCGAACGATCAGGCCGCCGGGGGTCTTGGTTTCCTCGGGCCGCACGATCAGGCCGCCCTGCCTCTTGGCCAGTTCCTCCGCTCGCTTCAGTTTCTTAGGGTCCATTTCCACGCTCCTGGTTAGAGCTGCTTGTAGACTCGGCTCGTAGCTATCCGCTTGACGAACGCTTCCACGCTCAGATGGTCGGTGTCCATCTCCCGCAGGTACTGGTGGGCCGCCTTGATGGCCCCCGGGTCCTTGACCAGGCTGCTGGCCTGATCCAGGTCGTCCCAGAAGAAGGGATAGGACGCGCCAAGGTAATCCATGGTAGCCGGCAATCGGTTTACCAAACAGGGCGTCCAGGAACCGATGCAGTCCCCGATGGTCGTGGAGGCGGCCACGTGACGGAAGGAGAGGAACACGATATTGCGGGTGATCATGGCGTCCCACTCCTCGGGTGAGAGCCTCCGCACGCACGGCGTCGTGCAGCCCAGAGCCCGCAGCCGCCTGGATGTCTGGGGCACGCCGATGACGAACCGCTTTGTCAACCACTCGGGCACCTGGAGCCGGTCGAGATGCTGGAACCGCCGCAGCCAGTTGCCCAGCATGACGACCTTCCGCTCCTCGTGCTCCTCGAAGGCCTCCCAGCTCCACTTGGGAGCCCCGAGGCGGGCCGGTAGCCACGCGCGGCTGACCATGAAGTGAGGGTCCAGACGCCTCTGCTGCTCGTCGCTGAGCACGAACAAGCCGCGGTTGCCGGGGAGAAACTCCATCTTCCGCCGGATCAGCTCCTCCAAGGCGGACGGCGCCTCCGTGCCGGGCGGCGTGTTGTTGGGCCAGTAGGTCCCCGGAGGCTGGTGAACGAAGCCGACCCACGGCTCCGGGGGCGTCTTCTTCCAGGGCACGTCGGTCTCCGCTTTCCGCCGGAAGACGACATAGTCGTCCAACGAAGTGAGCAGCGTTACTCCGTCCTTGTTGTGAAGCTGCTCAACCGTCGCCGTAATAGCCTGGGGCCAACCGTACCGGTGGTGAGGCCAGACGATCGGATCGGCGATGCGTACGCGGCGTGGATACATGTCAGAGTGCTCGGGCGGGGTTGCCGACAACGACCTGACGATACTCGGTGCTCTTGAGGACGACGGCGCCCATGCCGACGACGGAGTAGCGGCCGAGGCGGACGTACTCCTTGGTGGCGGCGTTGGTGCCCACGAAGACGCCCTCGCCGACGTCGTTGTTGGCGCCGATGGCGGCGTTGTTGGCCAGGGTCACGTAGTCGTGGACGATCGTGTCGTGGCCGACGAAGGCGTGGCCCAGGACATGGACGCACTTGCCGATGGTCACATCGGGGCCGAGCTGGGCGTGGGGGCCGATCAGACAGCCGCGACCGAGACCCACCGCCCCTTGCGGAATGGAGGCCGTCCTGTCGACGCAGCCCACCAGGCGATCGTCGGGGATCTCCAGCGACTTGATGAAGTCGACCTGCTTCTTGCGGTCGGGGATGCCCACGTAGGCCACGAAGAAGTATGTCTCCCGGTCCCGCTTCAGATGCTCCCGGACGTCTTCGCTGCGGCCGAGCACGGGGACCTTGAACTGGTGCTTGCCGATCCAGGTGCCCGGCTTCTCGTTGTCATTGAGGAAGCCGAGGAGTTCGTCACCCACCTCGGCCTGCTGCTTGAAGATGTAGGCGGCGATCATTCCGATCCCACTACCGCCCAGAATCAGCACTTTCATCGGGAACTCCACGTTTGGGAATGAGAACCTCGCGAACGAACTCCAGCACCTGCGTTTCATCCTGGTTGTGGGTCACCGTCTTCACGACAATGATCCCCCGGTCCGGCTTCTTGCAGTCGCGCACGCCGCGGATGATGCTCGCCGAGCGTAGCGTGTCGCCGATGAACACCGGGGCCTGATGGCTAATGTGGTCGAAGCACAGGTTGGCAATCGCCGTGAGGGAGATGTCGCGGACCGACTGCCCCACGGCCAGGCTCAAGACCAGCGTGCCGGGCACGAGGATCTTGCCGTGCTGGGACGCCTCGGCAAAGGTGGCGTCGATGTGCAATGGATGATGGTTCATCGTGATCAACGAGAACAGATGACACTCCGCCTCGGTGATCGTCTTGCCGGGGAAGTGCCGGTAGATGTGGCCCACCTTGAAGTCTTCGAGGTAGTTGCCCTCGGGCCGGCGCTTGTCGCTGCGCATCACTCTCCCTCCTCGTATGGCCAGTTGGGCATCGTCTCGATGTCCCTGCCTTCGCGCTTGAGGATCTTCTTGTACAGCTCGACCGTTTGACGAGCACGGATCAACGTGGGCGGGGCCACGAAGCGGCCGTCCTCGAAGCTGATACTCCGGTCCGGGTCCGCCCGGCCGGCACCCTCGACAATCTCCCGGGCCTCGGCCACCTCCTCCTGGGTCGGAGAGAAGGCATGGTTGGCCACGCCGATCTGCCGGGGGTGGAGGACCAGCATGCCGGAGAAGCCGATCTCGTAGCTCTGCCTGGCGCGTCGGTAGAGTCCTTCCAGGTTGGTCAGGTCCAAGTAGGGCGTGTCGATCGCCAGGCCCTTGACGGCCCGACTCGACATGGCCACCAAGGCCCTGGGGACGAACAGTGCCCTTTCGTCCAATGTGCGAGGCGCTTGCAGATCGGCCAGGAAATCCTCGTGGCCGAAGACCAGCCCAGCCACCCGATGGGAGGAGAGCACGAGGCCGCCGGTGACCATAACTGCTTCGCAGGACTCGACTAAGGGAAACACGCAGAAAGGCTCCTCGGGAAAACCCGAGGTACACTCCACGTGCTCCATCGACGCATTGAGGTAGCGGACGTCGCGGGCCTCGCGGACCTTGGGCAGGACCAGGCCCGTCAACTCCCGGCGGATGGACATGGAGACGTCTCCCTCCAGCCGGCCGCTCTCGGCGTCGTTGATGCGGACGAAGACCGGGAAGCCGGCCTCGGCGGCTGCCGACAGCTTGTCGGGCAGGCTGTCGCGGGCGGCATCCTTCTTCTTCGGCGGTACCGAGTCCTCCAGGTCAAGGACTAAGGCATCTGCCTTGCTCCGCAGAGCACTCTGGAAGTACCGGTCCACATGGCCCGGTACGAACAGGAGACTACGCAGAAGCAGGTTCTTCGCTTCCTTGGCTTGCATCGGCTTCTTCCTGGTCGTGAATGGGTTCGAGGTGCCAGACGAAGGCACTGGGGATCTCCACGCTTATGGGATGCTTCCCGCAGACCATGACGTCGAATTTGGTCTCGTCGACGACTCGGTAGGGAATCTGCTCCTTGACTCTCTCCCACTCCAGCCAGTCGAGCACGCCCTGGTGGGAGGCATCGTGGAAGAGGAGGAACTCGGGCATCGCGCTGCCGTGGCGATGCTCGGCAAGAACCTGCGGCGGCACGGCGACGATCTCCCCGATGATCAGGTGGGCGCCGTTGAAGCGGTAGCGGAGATGCTTGAGGAACTCGACGACGTTTTCTGCCTTCTTGGCGGCGATCTCGTGGATGAGGAACCACATGGAGATCACGCCGACACCCTCGCCGATCGAAGACAGGTGCCCCTGGAAATGCTCGGCCCAACCGGCCACGGAGCGAGCATCCGAGGCCACCATGGTGACGTCCCGCCAGGGAAATCTCTTACGGAGACGCTCCCGGGCTCCCTCCAGTGCCTCGCTCGACAGATCCACGGCGCCGGCCTTGATGCCGGGGTAGCGCTCGATCATCTGGGCAAGGAACGTCCCGTCGCCGCAAGCGATGTCGATAACCCCGTAAGGCGGCTTCTCCAGCTTGTCGAGCATCTCCATGGCGGCCGGGAAGAACCGCCGGCTGTTGGTCAAGCCACTACCTACGACATTTTCCCAGCGGTTGCAACGGGCCCGATCCAGGTCCTGGGTGAGCATCCGGTCCAGGTCCACAGCGAACGAACGGTAGGAGTTAAGCAGTACGAAGGAGCCGAAGCGGCTGAGGACCTTCCTGCCCAGCTCGGTCACCTCGCAGTCGATGCGCCCGGGATGAGGCTTGTCGACCTTAACCAGCCCCAACGCGACCAGGTAGCGGAAGACAGCCTCCAGCAGGTCAGGATCGCTGACCTTGAACTCTTCAATCTGGAACGGTCCCTGGAGCATCCGCTTGATCATGCCATGCTTGCCCAGCGTGGCGATTACGGGGCAGGCAAACAGACCCCGCATCAAAGAGATCAACTCCTCCCTGGGATTCAGCTCCGCCATGACTCATTCCTTCATTGTGCGGAACGCGGCGATGAGATAGCAGATCTCCAGCACCTCGTCCCTCGTAAGCGATGTAAACATCGGCAGCACCAGGATGCGCTGGGCAACGGACGTGGCCAACGGGACGTCGGGTCTCGGGAGCGATCTGTAGCACGAGTAGTCGCTGACCAGCGGGTAAAAGTACCGCCGCGAGGCAATTCCCCGTTTCTTGAGGAAGTTCATCAACGCCGTCCTGTCGTGGCCGTAGTCTTCCGGGTCCACCAGGATCGGCATGTAAGCGTAGTTGTACTGGATATTCCCCGACAGGGGAGCAGCAAAACTGATCCCGGGGACCTCGGAGAGCGCCTGCCGATAGAGGTTGTAGAGGGTCTGGCGATGCGAGATGTCGGCCATCAGCCGGCCCAGGTTGCACACACCCATGAGGGCTTCCAGCTCGTTCATCTTGGCGTTCGTGCCGGGGACGACGACATCCAGGTCGCCCTCGAAGCCGAAGTAGCGGAGCTTCCGTAGCAGATGACCGACAGCTTCCTCGCGATACACCACCAGGCCGCCCTCGCCCGCCTGCAAGACTTTGGTACCGTGGAGACTGAAGACGCTGGCATCGCCGAAGCGCCCGATCGGCTTGCCGTCGACGCGGACGCCGAAAGCCTGGGCTGCATCATAGATCACCTTCAGGTTGTGCTGCTCGGCGATGATCTCCAAGGCTTTCATGTCGCAGGGATGACCGAAAAGGTGGACCGGCAGGATCGCGCTGGTGAAGGGGGTGATGGCCGCTTCGACGGCCGCCGGATCGAGGTTGAAGTACCCGCCCTCGATGTCGACGAAGACGGGGCGGAGCCCGGCCGCATGGCAGGCATGCGTGGTGGCCGCGAAGGTGAAGGGCGTGGTGATCACCTCGCCACGCAGATCCATGGCCCGGAGCGTGAGCTGGAGGGCCAGCGTGCCGTTGGCCAGCAGGCAGAGCTTGTCGGTGTCCAGGTAGGCGGCTAGTGCCGTCTCGAACGACTTCAGCACGGGGCCGTCGTTGGTCACCTGGCCGCGGCTCCAGATCATCCGGAGCCCGTCGACGTACATCTCGAAGTCCGGCATCGCGGAACGATTGATGGGGATACGTTCAGCCATGATATTCCAACGGGTAGTCGTAGTTTCCGAAGTCCTCCCGGGCCCACACGCGGACAAGCCGTTGTGCCTCCGGATTCTTCAGTGGATCGGGCAGGAAATGCTTCACCTGCTGCCCCCAGTTGGTCTGCCGTAGAGGATGGTTCTCCGTGAGAATGGGGTTGCGATTGCGGAAGGGGATGCTGATCTTCTCCCAGTCCAGCATCGGCAACGCTGCCTGCAAATCTGCATGCAAATTCTCGAATTGCAGCACCTGGTCGACCTCCACCCAGCGAGTCCACTCGGTGAGTGTCCGCCAGAAGAAGTCATCCAGTTCCTGTTCGCGCACCTCGTCCATGAACGTGAGGAAGGTGTACTTGGTCGGGTCGACCTGCAAGGTCTCGGGGTGATACCATTCCTCCCCTTCGACCTGCAACTCCCCGAG